>ULTW01029319.1_pt1 | contig 70281 bp, 93 predicted proteins | sample 1957961 | NCBI WGS metagenome assembly ULTW01 (sample SAMEA4835744, study PRJEB28245) | human gut metagenome | biome: gut microbiome; material: fecal sample | place: Denmark | collected 2008 | reverse complement strand
CCGCCAGAACTGACGCAACCTGTTCTTTTGTCATCAATCCAACGGCATTTCCGGCTGCGTTAATAGCGACAAAACTGGAGATGTCTTCCAGCTTTGGAAGAGCCAGTGTAGACTTCTTCAGCAGCTCCGTTTTCGACACCGTATGCGGAACGCCGTTTGTATCGTACACCTGTACCGTTTCACCGTCATCTGCCGTTGTCTGATTCTTCATACTTTCTGTATGCTTCAATAGATTGTCAGTTTCTTCACCTGTAAAGCTTAATACAAAATCTTCTTCTGCTGCCATAATTGTTTTTAATTTATAGTTATTAATGATATTACCAACATTGTATATTATAATTATCTCATTGCATCATTAAGCCCAGCAAGAAACCATGGAAGAAGCGACGCTGCATGATGTCTTACCCTGTTAACTTCATCATCTGAAAATTCGGTATCGTCATCGCTGGAAAAAATTTTCTCAGCCAATTTTAAATCAGCAATACCAACTCCTGTCACATTGAAAATGTTATCTGCAAACATTTCTCTGACATCAATCTCCACGAATTCAGATTTATCTATCTTCGTGTACTTCTTAAATTTCTTAAAATCTATTTTCATGATTAATCAACTAAAATTCCATTTTCAAAAACCAGTTTATACGTTGAAGGTATCGAACCATTCTGTATAGTCCATGATATTGTTCTCGTTGCTCCTTTTTTGTATGTATATGATCCATCGGCTTGCAATGACCATCCGGTACCGAACTCATTAGACAATATCGTATTGGTATAAAGATTTCCGTTTACATGTACTCCTCCGTCAAAATATCCGGCATAAGTATTAGAACTATGTGGCTTGCTAGTACCGTTCCTTGAAGCATAGATACATGCTCCACCGTCATTGCTTCCAATTATTTTAACCCCAAATTTCCCGTCAGTCGCACCATTGAAATTTATGTCAATCATACCACTGTTATCATCCGTAGGAACACCAATCCGTATACTCCTGCTATCATTGCCGAAAAAATCCCTTCCCTTCCAATTCAAGGAACCATTGTCTATAGTGAACCCTCCAATCTTAGCACCATCGGCAGATATTGTTCCGGAAAAAGTACCTTTAGCGGCTTTCAGTTCACCCGAAAATGTACCGTCTGCACCATCCAGATGTTTCACTTTTAACGAGTTTACATCTATGCACTCTGTAAGAAGAAGTGGTTTCCCATTTTTAACCGTAAACACGGCTATTCCTTTCCCTTCAGAACTTTTAATTTTAAACTTATCTGAAGAAATAACAATCTCATTTTTTTCGATGTCAATACCCGTAGCACCAAGTTTAATTGAGATATTTTTCTCTGCTACATCTACAACGCTTTCACCATTTGACAACAATATTCTTGCTGCACGTACCTCTATTTCTCCAGAAGCAAGTCTGATATAATTTGTCTTGTCCCTATTACCGATATATGTCTTTCCATAAACATTAAAGTATCCTTCTTTAGTTAGACGATCATATCTGATTGAAACTATATCTTTCCCGGAGAGGGAGTAAGAACTTATCCCCTGATAGAAGGTAAGAGAAGGCGCACCGTCTCCGTATGCAGACAACACGATTGCAGCCTGAAAATCTGTATCCGATACGTCTCCAAGTTGTACCATCACATCTCCAACTGCCGGTATGTCGCTGCCTTCGTCACAATGATTCACGGATACCTCTATCCAGTTATCACCAACATTTTCCACCAGACGCCACCAATAGTGATTGGATACGCCGTCATACGCGCCTTCCTTAATATTGAATGTCTGAGAGCGTACCAGGTTACCCACACGGAAACGGTTCTCGATGGCTGCATCTCCATCATCTGTCAGGAAGTAACAGCGATAAACAGAACCATAAGTTCCAGGAGATGAGTAACCTCTTTTCCCGTCTGAGAACTTGACTCCTTTACCATCCTTGAAACGAATTCCCTTTTTTTCTATAAACTCGACCTTAGTAATCGTTGCTCTGGCCCCGCTGGCGTTGAACATGAAGGAAGCTCCGGCCAGCTCGGTCTCCATTATTGAAAGTAACTGGAAGATGGCTTTCTTGCGCACGTACAGTTTGTCAATCCATCCGACAGACTCGCCGCCCTTTTCTGAAGAGAATGACATACCAGCACCCATCATACCGGTCACGAAGTCAATTGATTCCAGGAAAGGAGATATGATACCGCCAAGAAGCTTAATGAGATAGTTTGTCTGGTCTTCCTTGTCCTTTCTCAATAATGTTGCAAGTGACCGTTTTGCCGAAAATACGTTACTGTCCGATGGGGCAGTAGAATCATTGGTCTTAATCACATATATGCTACTTCCTCCGCCTCCAACATAAGTATGCCCTTTATACGTAATCGACTCCAGTTTCTCTTCCACATCATTAAGGCGAGAGTAGGGCATACTTTCCCCAATAGTATATACCGGAGAATCCCATGGAATGTCAAGGTTAAACTCCCATCCGAGAACACGGCTTTCACGACCATTCTCAAAAAAGGCTTTATTGACCAGGTTTATCTTTTGCCCGAACTCGAAAAAGCGTTTCAGCTTGTCTTCATTAACCCATTCTGACCGGAGGGTAGTGTAGTATGTACCATCGTCCTTTTTTCGCTGGTCTGCTATCTTCTGTGCCTTCTCTTTCAGTTCCTGCTCCGCGTCCGGAATCATTTGTACAGAAACAAACTTTGGATCAAAACCGGAAAGGATATACTTGTCATCATTTTCAGGATATATGGTATCATCCGGCAATGGACGTCCGTAGTCTTCGCTGCGGACAATTTCCCAAAGCTGGCTTCCGTTGTTGTCCGGGTCAAAAATAACACCGAACTCCAATCCATTCATTTTGCCGGACTGAAAGATAATTGTCAGCTCTTGTCCCGGAAGTATGTAGTCCTTGGAGAAATTCAGGCCAGTATCACGATAGCGATAGTAAGTCACGGTTTCCTGACCTCCGTCTTCATTTGTAACGGTTTCCGTCCTCGTAGATACACTTGACATCGTACTTTCAAGTCGGGGATATACCTCGTCAAATACCACGATGTCTTCAATTGCTTCTTCCTGGCTCATGTCAGGATACACATCTATATATGGCGTACCAGCGGGAAGCATAAGTCGTCTTTGCACAACTCCGTTTACTACCGTCTGCTCTTCAATGGGACGGTAGTTCTCAGGTATGTTTCTTGTAGATCCGAATGCATAAATGCGGGTGGCATAAGTGCCTTTGCTCTCACTGCGAGTCATGGCAGACGCTTCAACCCCTAACTCGATTTTGACGGCATCACCGAATTCGTTTCGCCCAAAATGAATTACGTTGTCCGTTATCCAGCAATCACAGTTCCACTTATCCTCACCCGCCATTGAGAATAAGGCATCCAGCAGGTTCATATTGTCATACGTCATTGCAACTGCCTTATTCTCTACTGTTGAATCTATTTCAAATACGAATTCTTTTCCCTTATAGGTATATCCCAAAGCTTTCAGGTTACGTAAGAACACACCAAGCTGTACATCAAGGGCTGCGGTGAGAGACCATGACGCTTCATATCCAGCATGTTCAGGAGTGTATTTGAAAATTTTGTTTTTCCACTTCCAGTAGTAAGCATCCAGTTTCAGCTCATAATCATATCCACCGGTAGAAGCATTGAAAGAAGGTTTCTGCAGGTCTGTTACCTCATATACTTTTGAAAGTAAGCCGCCCAGTGAATCATCCAGAACCCCGGAAAGGTCTACATAGTCTCCAAGTTTAAAATATATCGGTTCAGGCACGGAGAATGGGAGAACGATGTAGTCCTCTTTCATCAGTGTAAACTTTCCCTTCGCCCCTTTGTTGATAGGGGTGGAGAACCTCGTCTTTCCGGATATGTCCTTAATTTCAATCATATCCCCAAAGTTCATAAATAGAAAATGGAAGCCCTAAAAATCCGGACTTCCATTTGAAACAATAAAGGAAATGTTCGTTATTCGCTTCTATCCATTGGATTCGGTTCGCAAAACTTACTTGAAACCTTACCGAAACACCTGTCAATACTCAACCCGTAAGAAATGCTCTTACCCAGGTAAACCAGCTTGTAGACTTCGTTTCCAAGAGTTGGGATTTTGATGTTTACGGTTCCTTTCTCCAGTTCTGACTGAAAAGATTTCTTCTTTGTCCGATAGTCGCCTTCTGAGTTTCCTTCTATGGTGAACTGGAGAGTGATTTCACGCGATGCTACTTTTGCATTGTCGGTTATTATTCGCTTCCCGTGCTCCAGCCGGCTCTCATCTTCGATGTAGTCTTTCATCTGGTTGAATCCGTCGATAGCATCGAGAAAACCGTCGCCTATGCGGACACCCCATGTGCTCCAGGCATCCTTCCTGTTAATAAATAAATTTCCTGTCATAATCTTGATGTATTACGTTTCACTTCGGCAATGTCGGCCTGTATCTGTTTGATAGGTTTGACAATTTCGCCTGTGTTCTCTCTGATTTGCTGTAACTCCAGATAGGAATTGGCCAGGATGGTACGTGTCTCGTCGGCGATGTTGTACAGACCGGTTACTTGTGATGTCAAGGAACCGATGGAGCCTCGCAGTTCGGTAATGGCTACCGTCTGTTGCTGCTCTGCTGTCTCTATCCTAAGATTGGACTCATACACGGCAGTGAATCGTCCGCTCAGTTCTCCGGCATCCTCGTGCGTCATTTCCGTACCGAATCCGCGGCTGGAGGCCGACTGCTGTTCTTGCGTTTCTTTATTGTCATACCCTACAGCGGAAGCAATATCATCGCGTTCTTTAATAGCATCACTTACGATTCCATTCCATTTGCCTTGTAAATAGTCAAGTTCATTATCATCAAGCGCTCCATCCTCCATTCTTTTGGCAAAATCTTCGTACCATTCATTCAATCTGTCATAGTACAATTCTCCAATCTTGTTTGAAAGCATGGCTCTCATGAAATACTCGGACATGTTGTCGGCAAAATCTTCGGCAGAAGCATCCATATCCATTAGCGTGTCAATGAAACTGTCATACATCGAATCGAATGTCATTCCAGTAAGTGATTCATTGAGTTGTGTTTCCAGTTCTTCTATTTTTCCGGCTTGTTCAATGTAATCATCCAGCTTTTCAGTCAGCCTACCTCCATATCCTCCCTTTCCGGTATTCTGTATCTGCGTCCACATATCTACATTCCCCTTCAAGAGTTTCATTTCTTCAGGAGAAAGATCCCAAAGACTTCCATTCCAGTTCCTTCCTATTTGATTGCTGAAATCATTAATTTGGCTTTGTGTGAATCCTCCCCAGTAATAATTCCAGCTATGATGGTTTCCTGAATAACGGGCCTGTTCCTGTGCTATTTTCAGATAGTTTGCGTTTTGCTCATCTTGATACTTCACGGCTTTCCTTGCAGCATCGACTGATATTGCACCTCTTCCGGCTTTTATGGTGTCATTCAGAGCGTCAATACTTCCCTGAAGTGCTTCATTTCTGTCTGTCAGTCGGTCTATAGCCTCCTGCACCTCCTTGGCATTGCTCCCAATAGAAGTAAGTTTACTGAATCCACCGAAAGAAATAGCGTCAAAAATGCTTCCAATACCTTTCATTAAGGATTCTCCTATAGATACGAACAAATCTCCGGACAGCACATCTTCAATGATTCCAGACACGGCACTGAATACGGAGTCAAGGAGTCCGCTAATTACTATACTTATCCCATCCTTGAATATGTCAATTATAGAAAGAATCCATCCGACAACGGGAACGCTTTCAAGCGAATCAGCAAGTTTTCCAGCAGCCCCACCAACTCCTTTTCCTGCTTGAATCAGTCCATTGTAGATATTTGTGAGTCCTCCGGAAGTTATCTGTTGCAATCCCTGTACCACGTTATCCATATTGGCTTTTAATGCAGTGGCTGTTTCAGACATCCCTTTCTGTGCCTTTTCAACATTTTCTGACTGCATTTGTACATTTGCAGATGCCAAATCAGCATTGCTCTGTGCATTTGCCAATGTTTCCTTTGCTGCATTTTTCTGCTCTTCAGTACCGTTTTTCAACGCATTCTCATATTCTTCCTGAGCTGTGACAAGATGCTCCAATGCATCCGCTTCCTGCTCCTTAGCAAGATTAAGACTTACAACTGAATTTTGATATGCTTGTACATCATCACCAAGTTTCTTGAAATCCAATCCTCCTGCACCTCCAAGAGATTTTTCCATTTGATTAACCGCATCAACAATGGCTTGCTGGCTTGACGCGTCTGAGTTTTTGAACTCATCGGTCTGCATGTATTTCCTGGCATCTTCAAGAGCAGGTTTAATCATATTGGAGAACATTCCTCCGAACTCACCAAATACTGTTACCCAATCTATATTTGCCTTTAAAGCATTTGATTCGATACCGGAAAGTTTGCTGTCCCGTTCTTTCCCTAACCTTATCTTTTCGGCATTTGTTTGGGCTTTGGCTATCTTGTCGGCATATTCTTGTGCAATGGCATACTTACGCTGTTGGAATGTGCCGTATTCTTGAAGATAGGAGTTTAACGCATCCTTTTCAGATTGAAGTTGATCTAAATCTAGGCTGTAAAGTGATTGCTTACGCTTGTTCTCGGTGTTAGTCTTCATCTGCTTCACCTCATCAGTTTCTCCATATTTGGCTTTAGCCTTGTTGTAAGCATCAATCTCTTTTTGGTAATCCAGCTCAATCTGTCTGCGCTTCTTTTCAGAACCTTCTTCCATCAGGTTGATTTCTTCCTGCTGATTGGTCCTGCGAAGCTGAAGGAGTTCTTCTGCAAGTTGTTGCTGCTCTTTCTTTTGTCGCTCTTTTTCTTGTTGTTCTTTGGTTGTATTGCCAGTTATGGCTTTCAACTTGGCTTCTTCGGTTTTAATTTCGGATTCTATCTTAATGTAATCTTTTCGATTTGTTACTTTCTTTAAGGCTTCACGTTTAGCTGAAATAGCAGCTTCAATAGCTTCTATTGAACCACTCACCAAATTCATATCATCATCTGTCAGTCCCATTTGTTTTAAAGACTCTTTCCTTTTTTCTGCGAACTGTTCGGACAACTGCATTAACATCTGAAATTGCGAATTTGCTTTATCGGAAGCTATAAGTTCTTTTCCAGCTCTTCCTCGAGTAAACTTTTCAGGATTCCATACATCTCCACCTTGAATTACCCAGTCCAAGTTTCCCAATACATCGATTCCTGCATTCCAATAATCCCAAACATTAGCCCCACCATTTAAAATTTCGTCAGCGGCTATTCCGTGTTGAAAGGCTTCTTCTGCTTTCTTTATTGCTAATTGATAAGCTGCTGCTGCTTTTGCTCTTAAATCAAGAGTTTTAATAAATTTCCCAGTATTGTCAGATAGAATCTTTTCGGCATCATTAACATCGTTAATGGAAACGCCAAGCTCCGAAAAGGCATCCTTATTCTCGTAAATGAAAGTTTTTTGTTTTGATAAATCACCGTCCAACTCTTTCCATTTGGATTGCAATTTATTTAACGTAGCTATGTTCTTTCCATACCCGGTGTTATTCTCACTCATGGATTTATTCAATTCTGATGTAACTCCGGACAGAGATGTTGCGGTATCTTTGGCTTTAAGCAAAGAGCTAATCCATTCCCAAACCTTATCTCCGTGAACCGTAAGCAAAGTAATACCTACCATTAGTGCAGATTGCCAGCTAAATAATGATGACACAACTTGTTTCCAAACAGGAACACCTTTCTGTCCAGAGACTTTTAATTCTTCATTGGCTGCTTTTGCACGCTTAATTTCATCTGTCAGAATAGGCAGATTATTTGAAATAGCCAAGAAAAACATATTTAATCCCATCGCAGCGGATGGCAATTCTCTCACAATCTGCTGGACGGACATATTCAAGCCGTTATATCCTTTAGCGTAATTCCCAACATTCCTTTGGTGATTCCCTATTGTAGCATCTAGTTCCTTAATTTTCGCATCTGCCTGCTGAATAGATGCAAGCAATTCTTTTCCAAATGGTGAATTACGTTCTTCCTCTGTCAATTCACGATAAGCTACCCTCATACGTGATAACGACTGCGAAAGTCCGTTCATTGAAGTTGTTGCGGCATTATCTAATTTGACATTATTCATTAACGTCTGCCGTACATCCGACAAAGCCGCTTTGTGTGTCAGTAACGAGTTGTTGAGTTGTTCTAATCGTTTTTGCTGTGTGTTTGTAAGCGTCGAATTACCTGTCTGAAATTTGGTGAGTTTCTTTATTTCCTCCCTAATCAAACGGATAGCGTTCTGTTCATCTATCATCCGCTTAATGTTCTGGGAACGTGTTCCCATTACGGAATCTATTTCTTTCGCCAATTCATCATAAGCCTTGGCCTGTGCCTGTACATTTGCTGTGCCTACATTATTTAATGAAACGCCAGCATTTCCATTATCAGGCTTTGTATTCATTCCAGCTGCCTTTGACAGTTGTTCTTGCGCCTTGATTATCTTTTCTGAGGCATCATTGATGCGTTTGGTTGAACTCATAATTTTTCCTTCCGCTTCACTAACCTTCTTAACCAAAGCATCATATTTTTTCATCAATGACTGTAGTTGGGCTTCCATTCCTTTTGCAATATCAATTTTCACATTGACATCTATGCCCTTCAATGCCTTTTTTACATTCTCGATTTCCGCTTTCAGTTGCCTTAACTTCTGAATGTCGGTACTTACGTCTGAAAATATACCTGCCATATCATTTTATATTTAGTTTCTTATTAATATTCCGTTCCGCAAATAATACCCCATTGGTTAGTATCACTTCAAATCCTTTGCTTTCCACATAGCTTGCATATTCCATTCCGTTTGCTAAATAAAGTCCGTCTTTGGGTTTTTCAGAATAAATAAGCAAATTCTCCGTTTTCTTTACCGCATCAGGATGAGATCCGTCTGTTTCCACCCAAATATCTACTATCTGACCATTGCGTACAACGCATCCACCATTGGCATTAGCAAGATTTCCTGTCCTGTTTTGAAATGTCTTTTGATTCTTTGCGTTCCGTGTCGCATCCCGCCCAACATCTGAAAGAACCGAGAAGTACGCATCGTCAATCTGTTTCTGTAGTTCCTCCAATCCTGAAATATCACCTTTAAACCTCATAATCTATAAGCATAAAAGCGCACGCCAAATTAATGACGTGCGCATGATTGAAATCAGTTCATACTTTCGTCTGTTATGTTTTCAATTTTCATAACAGCTTTTCTATCAACGTTCCCATCACATAAGACATTGTTTATATACTCAAAAAGTTCTGATTGTTCTTTAACAACATGATTGATACTCGACACTAAATCCAAGACTTCATTCGTCTCAGAATGTTTTAAAATAGTACCTGTTGCTTTTATCAACTTTTCATTCGAATGCCATAATACAGAAGCTATCCTGCACAAATCACCGTACTGTATGACAACCGGGATTTCTGCTGTCCTCATTTCTTCTTTCTGTAAGATAATCTGATAAATAGCACTTAAATCTATACCAAGTACGCAAGCCAACTCTTGCAGATTCAAATGATTTAATCTTTCCTTGTAATCCATATCAACCTGCTATTTTCTGTTTAAACAATGAGTGAAGAAACATTCTACCTGTTTCAGTCCATACAGTTATGGTGTTTGACCATTGTTTGCCGTAATCATCCACACCGCTCTGGGTTCTCGGCTTGGTATAATCCTTACCGCAATATTTTGCTGTTAGCATCCATTGACCTGACTGATAATACATAACTCCCCATTCCTTTAGCTTCTTGTGTAGCTCGTTTGCGGTGCGAAGCCCCAACTCTTTAGCTAATTGTGTACTTGTATATGTCCTTGGTGACAATAATGTTGTATTTACATACTCAACCATAGGTGCTTGACGCTTGACCGTATCATTGAGAATGTTATTCTCTTCTGTCTTTGCTTCTATTACTATTTGCTTCTGTTGATTTTCAGCAAGCAACCTTTTGTTATCCTCTTCTATTGCAGATATTCTACCTTGAAGGATTTGCATAGAACGCATAAGAATATAATCATCACTTTTAAGCATGGCTTCACGCTTGTTGAACTCATTGATGAAGCGTTCTTTGAACTCACCAGCCTTTTCACCTGTGTACCCCATAACCAAAAAACTAAAACCGTCTTTTGTCATAGTATAATACTCTGTCTTTTGCGCGCCACCTTGAGGTAATTGCCTCATTTCCACCATCAACGCAAAATTGCGCTCACGAAAGTCATTGCTGCAATTTAAGTTTCTCACATCACGAAGTACGTCAGAGTTGCGCTTACCGAACACCTTTGCAACAATTAAACTTGTGGTAATATCCACACCTTTTTCATTTTCATATACCAACGTAAGGATATTTTCATTACCTTTGCCGTTGAAATTTTGAATTTCTTTCATACCTTTGTGTATGTTAGATTAAACATTATCCCCATTGGCGGCTCAGTCATTTCCACCTTTGGGGATTTTATTTTGACTGAGTTTGTAGCAAGCTGGGATTTGAACCCATACACACCTGAATGGCTTGCCTTGACCTATCACGCCTGACATATAAAAAGGCAAATCTTAAAAGAGGTCTAAAGTGGCAGTTTACCCCTTAAAAGAAATGCCTTGAATATCTTTGCAGCGCAACTGCCACGAAGCGCATTTCGTTCTAAGGCAAAGTTACCAACCGCCAAATATTTGTCCTAAAAAATACCTTGTTCAGAACAAACATTTGGCTGATTGTTTCAAAATAATCGTGTGCAGGATGAATTATCGGTGGTGGTCTGATAAACGTTATATCCATTTTTACTGTTTCAAAGCCTCATGAATAAGACTTTGAAGTTCTTTTAGCTCTTCTTCTGTCAATCCATATACATTACCTAGTGCAGATGGATTTTCGATTCTCAAAGCATACTTGACATTATCCTGTTGCTTTTCTTTAGGCAATACTGCCAGTTTAAATCTCTTACTCATAATGAAACTTTTAAGTTAATGTATTATTAAATTCTCGCTATTGACAATAAGGTGGCGGTCTTATTCTAAGAATCATAATCGTGTGTGAGAGTTTTTATGATGCTTTTCTGACTAGATTTATATCTTCTATCTTTTCTGCATTACCTAATCCATAGATTGCATTATCCATATGTACGCCAGTAAGTCCGAGCATTGTTTTTCGCTCACCCCAACATTTTGCGTTTAAATCTGACAGCATTTTTGATATACGTAAAACAGCATCAATCGCATACTTATTTTCTTCGATATCAAAATCATCAACTGTAATTATATGGCTTACAAGGTTAGTTAGGTTAGAAGCCAAGTCTACACTGCCATACATGTTTAAAATACCTTTACCAAGTGTGGCTAACTCAAAAATTTGCTCTGCAGTAAGACCACCCATTTTTTTACTAAGTTCTGAAAAATCCATATCTATATTGTTTTAATGTTAATACTAAGCTATCTTCATAAGGTTGCATTTTTTGAAACAACGCCATTCTTCTTTTTCACAATCGAAGTACACTTGGCAGTTATCTGCTGTTTTCTTTGTACCCTTTGTTTCTGGTATTCTACCACTCATTAAAGTACCGAAAGCCTGACGCAGCGTGCCGTCTGTTTTCTTGAAATAGAACTCGACCACCTTCTTATGAAGCAATACACGAAGTTTGATATTAGTCCAAGCGCATTTCAACGCCTCACTCATTGAATAACCGTTCTTGTGTACAAATGACCAAGCAAGACTCATGATCTCTTTTAGTAGGTTTCTCTTTTCTGTTGCCATAGTTCTTATATTTTATTGTTCTAATTACTATTACTTATTGTTTGACGATGCAAATATATAGTATATGCGCTAAACTTCAAAGTATATATTATGTATATATGCTATGTTTAACATTAATTATATAGCATAGATGCTAAATTTGCTTTTATATACTTATGGGATAGCATCAACAAATAATTTTTCTTTTTTTATTTCGCATATAAACTATATTATATATATTTGTGCAAAAAATTATAATCTTATGGCAAATACAGAACTAAGAATTAAAGAACTATGTAAGGAACGAGGCATAACTCAAGCCCAACTTGCTGATAAATTAGGAATACAGGCTGTTTCTTTTTCACAAGCTGTTTCTCGTAATAAATTTAATATGGATAGACTTGCTGAAATTGCAGATGCTTTAGGTGTTGAAATACCAGAACTATTCGATAAGCCCAAAGAAGGAGTAATACACTGCCCTCACTGTGGCAAGGAGATAAAATTGAATCCGAATGTTTAATCTTAAATTTAGAAATATGAAGAAAATATTTTTTATATTGATTGGTTTTATCGTTGCATTATCTTCATTTGCGCAAGATTCCCAACATTTAGAATTTAAAGGTATCCCTTTAGATGGCAAACTTTCAGATTTTGTTTCAAAACTAAGTAAAGAGGGGTTTACATTCAAAGAATATGCAAGAGATTACGTAGCAGTTCTGGAAGGCAATTTTGCAGGAAATTACGCTACAATATATATATTGGCAACTCCTAAATCCAAAACTGTATGGAAAGCGACAGTTAATTATAATGAAAAAGAATCTTGGAGTTCTTTAAAATCTGATTATTCAGATATGAAAGAACTGTTTACTAAAAAATATGGTGAACCTGAAAAGCACTATGAGTTTTTTTCAAAGCCTTATTATGAGGGAGATGGATATGAATTACAAGCACTAAGGAAAGAAAAATGCCATTATATATCATTTTACAAATTACCATTAGGGGCTGCCATCGTAGAAATATCTCAGTTCGGTCATATTCAAATAGGCTACGAGGATAATATTAATTATGAGCTAAAAAAGAAAGAAGAAGAAAGTGAAGCGTTAGACGATATTTAATGAATAATTAAAACTATTCCATCCCCGTTCCTTGAGGTTCGGGGTTAATTTATTTTTTATAATGAGATAAAGAATAAAAACACTTTCTCTATTACTGTCTTCTTCATTAAACTTTATAAACCATAAAGTACATCTTATTAGAACTAATATTGCTATTAATGATAATATTCTTAGTAATAATAGTTAAAATCATGATGTTTCTATCCCTAATAATGATATTGTTTGATGTTTATTGTTATATTTGCAGAGAGAAATATAAAAGTAACTTATAATTTTCATTATAGTGGAGGATTAAATATGGGATCTGACTGAAAAAAGAAATTATATCTTGTAGAAGCAATGTATCCTTACATTGCTTCTTTTTTATTATTATAAAGGCAATATGAGAAACTTAAAACAAAATCTATTAAATATACTCACCAGCTTATCTAGCTTGGCCTCAATTATAGGCCTTATAATTTTAGGCTTTAAAGAAACAACAAATGCTATAATAGCACTTTGTTTTATGTGTGGTGGATTGTTAATTTTACTTGGTTGTCTTATTTGGGGAATTTTTACTTTCATCAGACGTAACAATGAAAACGATCATTTGAAAGTTTCTGTTTTTACAAAATTTGAAACATTAGATCAAACACATAGCATTTTTGAAACTTATAGAGTTATACAATCAAAACGTCTTGTTTTAACAAAAATAGAACAAAACTTCAAATGGTCTGGAACCAATCTCCCCAAGGTTTCTTCGAAATTACAAGATGTGCATGATGTTGTAATTAATGATCATGATTATGATAAAGCTATTTTGTTTTTTAGAAGACCACTTTTATACAATGAAACGGGGGTTGTTCATTTTAAAGCAGAAACAGATGATTTTGACAATAAAGCAAAACCTTATTTAGACTATCGAGTAGATACATTCGTCAACATAATTCATTATCGTGTTATTTTAAAAAATAAGGATGATGCTTTTAATAAACCTGCAAAAGTTTTGAGAAAAGCTATAAATAGTCGCACATCTAATGACTATGAAGAAATTGGTAGTATCACCTTCGACCAAAAGGCGAAATGTTATGAGTATTATTTAACTAATCCAGAGCCAGGATATTTTTATCGAATTCAATGGGAAAAATGATTTATTCATATAATCAAAAGCCGGATATTTATCCGGCTTTATTTCTTCTTCTGCGTGAAGCCATGTCCTTACCCTTCACCTTTGTAACCTTGGTTCCGGTAACTGTATGGAGCTTGTCACGCTGCATTAATACTAAATTCCTGTATGGTATCTCATAGACCACTTCCCGGTATGACAGATGCAGATTTTCCATGAACGACGCTATCTGTCCCAAGAGAGTATCATTTCCTACAACCTCGGTTTCGCTGCCAGCAGGCTTACGTTCTTCGCCAAGCTGACAGCTTTGAGAAAAACCTTTGAGTCAATCATAGAGAGTGCTTCATCCAATGCGTCCACATTCTCTTCGTATGTTCCTTTTGCCAGTTCTTCACTTAAACTTTCGTCACCAGCTATCAGCCAAGAGAGAGCCTTGCTGTAGGCCTCACTTTCTCCCAGGGAGAGCAGAACTTCTTTCAAATTGTCCGCTTCTTGTACGCCTGACAAATGGGAGATTGCTCCGGCCAGCTTGTGGATAGTAGGAGGGTAGAGCGTGTAGGCTTTCCCAGCGACAAACACCGTTCTGAAATCACTTCCGATAATGGATTCAGTTACTATTTTTGCTCCTTGATTCATTCTGATAAAAGATAAAAATTAAGGGGTGAAGCCATAAAGCCCACCCCTGTTATGGAATTCAATCTCTACCTATTGGATAGGCATTAAACACCTGCTGTTACTTCAGATGAGTCAAACCAGTATTCCGGTGCAACTTCTGCATTTTGTGGTTCCAACTCCACCGCACTTACAGGAATACCGACAGCCTTGTCTGTTGTGGCTTCACGTGCACCTATGTCGGCACGTGGAATCACGCAATACTGGTCATCGTCAGTCAAAGCAACAAGTAACTTCTCAATGTTTACCTTACCTCTTGCACGCTTCCAACCTTTGTCGGTGTTGATGACATCGCCACCCATAAGGTCTTTTTTAGTAGGATAGTCGTACTCGCCAATGGTAAAGTTGACGGTCACGTCACCCATTTCCTTTTCACTTCGATAGGTCTGGCCGGTAAGCTGGTTCTTATAGTTCGTTCGGCTTGCTTCTGCCTCTTCGAGCGTCCACGTATCCTGGTGGATATTCTTTACCTCTTTTAAAGTTTCACCCTGTAAAAGAGTGTACAAAGTCTTTCCGGTTAGATCTTCTGCTATAGCACTTGTTTCGCCATACCAAAGTTTCTTGATATTTACAGCTGTGATTTTCTTTGCTTCTGCCATGTTATTTCACATTTAAAACTTCAAACAAAATTCTTACATTCACATAGTGACACTTTAAGGCTGTGTCCTCCTCAGTTCCGATTGACTCGATGGAATAATGATAGGTTGTTCCGTCATAGCGTCCGGTCACTCCGTCAAACAATTCTTGCGCCTGTTTCTCCAGCTCGCTCAGACGTATTGTGTTAGCTTCACCTTCTTTCAAGTTAGGAACACAAAGATTCACCTCAACGAAGGATTTCTTCCAGTACGTCCCCGGCTGCTGTTTCTTGGCGTGAATGACAACCCTTTCGGACTTCATCGGTCCCGTCAGCTTCTTGCCATGAGGGACAACATCAATGCCGAAAGGCTGGCAATCACGATAGAGTATGTTCGCTATGTCGGTGGTAACTATCATTTTATTTCCTCCTTTAATCGTTTCTCAGCATATAATGCCCCTCCACTTCTCACTCTGAAACCCTTGCTTTCCACATTGGACGCATAATGATACCCTTGGGGGCTTGCTGCATCATTGTACAATGTCAGACTACAATCGTCCTCAACATTGTGTTTATTTGACCTACGGAGTGTTTTTGTCCTGTCCTGATAAGAGCCATCCTTCACATCGTATTCATCAGCCTCATTGCCAACTTTATCTACGATGTCACGAATTTCACTTATTCCTTGCTCGAAAAAGCTATCCACGTCCGAAAAATCAAACTTTACAGCCATATCTCTGAGTAACCAAAATAATTCGTATTCTTCACCATGTAAACTTTGCCAGTTCCCCTGGTATTATCGCCATCCATACATCTGACCTCATCACCAGCCTTCAGTGAGGTTTTCTTCTCACAGACTACGTGATAGTTCGGTCGGTACACTTTGCCATTCTCCGAAGTAAACTCCTTGGTTGAGTTATCGTCGCACCGGCACTTACATACGTCCTGCCAGCTTTCTCCACCGGTTCCGGGAATGGGCCGGCCGAACTCGTCTGTTTCCATCGGAGTAAAGACCTTAACCTGTAATGTATGTGGAGCAAATATCATAGGAATCTGACTTTAGGTTTATCTGACAGCGTGTCTTCAAGACCATACTTCTTGCACAAGAATGAGTAGTATTCCTTTACGCCTTTTGTATCCCATGACATAGAGAAACCGTTCTCGCTGATGGAAGTGGCACGGAGTAATAGAGAGGGGATGAACTTCGCCATGGCCACCGAAATCAATCCGATGTTTGACGGGCCCATCTCATCCTCTCCGCTTATCCCCGAAGACAGACTTATCTCCAAAAGGTCAGCCTCCGACAAATTAATGCCGAAGGTCTGAAACTTCTGTGATATGTAGTCGTTTACTGTCATGTCAACATCGTATCAAGGTCAAAGATGGTAATCTTGTTCGGCGCGATGTATTCCGGAATCCACTCTGCTCCGTATTCCATGAATCGGCCTTCATCAGTTCTGATGTTCGAGATGTACATACCTCCCTCTGATGTCGTGTAGGTCTTTCCAGGTACAGGGTCTGTAACCTCATAAGGAGTATGCCAGCGCATCTTTCCCTGCTTCGGAGTGGTGAACAACGAAATACGGTTGTCCTTGAACACCTGGTGATAAGTACCATCAGACAATTCCACCATATCTTCGTTGATAACAATAGGAGGCAATCCAATACCTTGGAAGATGGTAGATGCCATTTCACTGGTCATAAGACCAGAAGCAATCTGTACCTCTCTTTGATTGAGTGTCTGTTTGTAGAAGTCACCAAAATCCTTTGAGCCTACAATAGCGTTAATAAAGGTCTTTCGAGACATCTCCATCGAGACAAACATACCATATTTCGTGCGAAGTTCAACTACCTTATCCATGAGGTACTTGATGAAGTGATCTTTATCTCCTGTTTGAGGTGTAATACGGTTAACCGGCAATTCCATATCAAGCATTGCTATACCCTGCGGATTGTCGTCAACCTTAACTTCTGCCTTTCCGTCAGAACGCAAAGCACCGTCCACGATGTCCATACGTTTGTGGGGAGCAAGAAGAACCTGACGAAAATCGTCAACGATGTAGTTGATAATGTCGTTGACAGCGGATTGCTGGTCTGCCGGGCGTGCACTGTTGAACTTATTGATAAGTTCCTGCAACATATCCAGCCTTTCGTTATCCATCTGGTATCGGTCACCCATGTATGCCACTTCACCATATCCGCTTCCGAGAGACTTGCGCTCACGCAACGGCTTACCTGAATTACGGTCGATAACCGAGCCAGCTGTAACACCAGTCACTGTACCGAGATATGTTTTAAACACTCTGCTTCTGGTCTCCTCAAAGTCCAGATGCTTTTTCCAATAAATCGTATCAAGGCGGAGAGCAATCACTCTGTCAATCACAGCCTTAACGATATTCGGGTCATTCAATAATGTCTGAACTGTTAAATACATATACCCTCCTTTCCTTTAATAAGTAAACATGAATCTGTCTCCCAAACTTGTTTTGTCATTCTCTGAAACCGGGACAAGCAACTTGGATGTTCTAATCTCATAGGCTTGTCCTCCAGCCGTAACACTTGCGCCCTCTTTTACTTCTGTCCATGCGTAGTTCAAGGCGTTTGCCGTTACTTTCGGAGTCTTACCTGCGACAGCTGACGCCTCAAACAAAACCGAACCTACTTCTGCTGCAAGCGTAGGACTTGCGGCTAAGGTCACGGTATCATAATCCGCATTTGATGTCTTGTCAATAGCTTCGATTGTACCGCCATTAGACCCATTTCCCAAGTGCATGCCTACATATGCGAACGAGCCTTTTTTAATTTTCAGAGTGGTAGTTCCTGCTGTAATCTTTTCGGCTACTTCTACATTTACAACGACCTTTGCCGTGCGAGCCTTGAAGTCAATGACTAAAGGAGCCATCGGCGGAATTCTGACAACACCATTTAAATTACTTGTGTCCAAATTAAAACCTCCTGAAAGACGATACACTGTTTCAAAGCGGCAAAGCTCAGGCATTGTCTTCTCAATAGGGTTCAAATCATACTTAAATCCTGCTGGCATAATTTTTTACATTTTGTTGTTAATTCTGTTTGTTAATCTCTTCAGTTCCCTTGTTAATTAGAGAAACAATCTCACTTGCCTCCTTCTCCTGCTTCTGTTCGGCAGTCTCAGGAGCTTTGGAGAATTGGAAACCGCTGTTAGACATATCCTGCTTCATGTCCTTGAAATAAGTGTCCAAGTCCGTGTTTTCGGGAATGTTGCGGTCTTTCAGCATAAATTCGGGAATACCGTACTTCTTCGCCACTACTGAAATCTGAGAATTGCGCTGCGCCTGCGCTTCATTTTCCTCCATTTTGGCCAGCTTGTCGGCAAACGGCTTGATGCCAGCGGCGATGCCATCGGCAATCATCTTTGCGATGTCTGTCTCCTGCGGCTTTGGAGGGTCGTTTGGTTTCGGTGGTTCTGGTTTCGGATTCTCGATAGGCTTACCGTCTTTAAGGTTATGCTTCTTCTCATAGTTTGCAACTGCAGTGATTCGAGCATCCCCAGCACGGAAATCGCCGTATGAAGTCAACACGTCTTGAAATGAGATACCCTCCACGATGGAGTTTACCTTCGTCTCGTCCGTTATACCCTCTGCCTTTTTTGTGGCTATACGGGTGAGTGTAGCAGTGTCCACCCCAGCGAATTTCTGTTGCAGTCCTGCCAAGATTTGTTCAAAGATTGTCATACCGTATGAGTTTGATTAATAATTTCATACGGTAAATTTACTTATAGAGAAAGGGAAGTGGAAATTTTAAGGCTAACGATACGAAACAATTAAGAGAATGTTCGTTTTTTCAAATATTTAAGTGTATCTTTGTGCACAAAAATTGAGCAATAGTAGTTGTATTATACTTGCTATCTTTCAAATTTGGAGTTCTAGCAACTTTTCTGTCTGTCGGTGAGTTGCCAACCTTGTGGTACGTGGTTACAGGCTCTATAAGCGTATTTAGTTTTATATCAAACTTGATAAAAATGAAAGGAGAACAAAATATGAAGAAGAAAATATGGTTAACAACAGGGGTAAGCGCGCAGGGCTGATATTTTTTATTTATGTACTTCCTGTTTGCAAGAGAGTAAGCCTCTGATACGATGGTCTATAGCTGCCCGGCAGGTTCGAATCCTGCCCCCTGTACAATAAAGAGGTCACTTCAGATTTTCATTTTGAAGCTGGCCTCTTTTTCAATGACAAATATTATTTTTTAAGGATAAAACAATTACGGCTGTTCGTTTTTAAGTAAAAAGAAAACGTGATTATAAAAGTAATCACGCTGAGATAATTATTTTTTCAACAATCTGAATTCATCAGAATAAATCCCTACACTGTCCGCTACAAAACTCTTTGATAGTCTAAAAAAGATGACAGTAAACAAACATGTAGCAAGAGTTAAAATAATGCATAGAACCTTCTCAATACATTCTGATGTTTCTGACTTCCATAATAATATGACCGAAAATATAAAGAGTATTATCCATATTACTATCATTAAAATACTTAATAATATATTGACCTTAGAAACAGAAAAAGGGTATGGTCTTAATAAGTTCCAGAATCTATCCGTAGGATTCTTTACCCTTGTAAAGACAGGACCAATCCTTTTGACTAAAAGTATATCTAATTGGGTTTCCCAATTTTCTTGCCAATATTTACTACCTCTATTTACAAAATAGAAACAAAGAGATAATAATAATCCTACAGAAGATGAAAATATTAGTAATAAATTCTTATCCAATATATTATTAGTATTATCCATTCTATATATAAAAAAATAAATACCAAAAGCAGATACCAAAAAAGCCCAAAAATAGGTTGCCCTTTTCCAATATAATTCAATTTCAAATTTCCTCGTTTCTAGAGCTATTTTAATAGCCATGTCTATACTATTAATCTCATCTAAGTATTCTTCATCTTCTATAGGAGATAATGCTCCTCTTTTTTTCATCATAATCACAACAAGTTTATAGCCGATAGTTCCTCTGTCAGCGCATTAATACCTTTCTGAATCTTCTCCAACTGCTGTTTACGGGGTTTGTGTACTCCAGCAGCATAATGCCACAACTGGCGCTCATTGATTCCAGTAATCCGGCTCAAAGCAGCTTTAGTAAAGATACTGCTGTAATAGTTGATGAAGGTGGCAGCATCTATCTTGAACTTCAAGGTGAACTCTCCCTGCAAAATTTCCACTGGAGCGATGTTCATCTCCTTGCATGACTCCAGATAAAGTTCAACAGCTTCCTTCATGTTTTTCTCGATTTCCTTCACGTCGTTACCGACAGTAATCACCGGAGCACCTTCAATATAGGCACTAAGATTATTTCCAGCATGTTCTACAATCACTTCTACGGTTTTCATACTGACCTCCTTTTTATCGTTAAACAAAAGAGGCGGGGGCTATTTTAGCCCCGCTTGCCTCAGAATGTTGTAATAAGTGCCTTTCTCAACGCCTTTCTTGCCGTGGTCTGGGACAATCACTACATGGCTACCATCAGTGTAAACCATGTGACTGCCTTTCTGCCTCACGAACCAAAAGCCATTTTCAGTAAGCAGCGTTACAACGTCTTTAACTGATTTGTAGCTCATAGCGTTTAAGACTTAATTACGATGCAAATATAGTAAAATAACGAATAATTACAAAGAAGTATTCATGTTTTTACTATGATAAAGAAAATAGCGATACCTCGAAAGATACCGCTATTAAATTAGTCAATATTTTAGATTTATATCATTCTGTTTTGTATTATCCTCGTAAATATTCTGACTGGGTTGTTCTATTCTTCAGATTTGCTACCAGCACTTTTAAGAGAGGAAAGCTGTTTCTGTTTCTCAATGTCGTTCTTCTGTTTCTCAGCCTGCTCTTCCTTGATGGCTTCAATCTCATCCAGAACTGCATCCACGTTCCCCACGAAGGTGATGGCACGCTGTTGCGACCAGATTTCACCGTCCTTGGCCTTGATAGCTGTGTCTATCTTGTCTTTGATGTCCTCCAGCTTATACGGCTGCATCTGCACATCCACGTCAATAGTCTCGGAGGCTTCTTCTAGGGTGGAATTCACGGAACCCAAAGCTGATATGAGGAAATTTACCCGTCGTTGCATGAACTCGCCGACGGTTTCATTCAGATTCTCCACATTCAGGTGGGTGGACATGAACACATAGTCGAAAGTCACACCGGAAACGGCGTTACCTGTACCTTTCAGGGAGTCGAAAGAGATTCTGGGCGTATTGGTCAGTCCGTATATCTGACTTAACAGCGTCTCCACCTCGAATTTTACCGTATCGGGCACCTGAGACCAGGTAAGATACTTGGCATTTGCTCCCTGACCGGTCAGCTCGACCACACGGTTCTTGAACTCACCTGAGAAATTCTCCACGTTACCAAAAAGCATGAGGATAGGGAAGAAGTGGTAGTCGATACAGTCTGCATAGTTTGAGAGAAGCTTCTCCAGTCTTATACGGAGGCTCTTTATCTTCTCACAATACGCTTCCGGACGGTACATATAAATCACCGGCATCTTCTTGAATCCATGAGCAAATGAGCCTTTGTCAGTCCAGTTACTTGTCAGTTCCCATTGGTAAACCATATCCTTGGTAATGGTCATGAAACAGGTAATCTCTACATCGTTCAGGTCTTTCTTCTTGTACTCACGGGATAGGGCCACCAAATCTCCCTGGTCATTGAAGAAGGGATAGAGCTTGTCGCCACGGAACGGAGACCAGATAGCACTCTTCAGACGGTATTCAGGTTTTGATTTGCCGAAGATTCCTGAAATCTTTCGTTTGAGCTTTGCCCAGAAACCGTCATCCTTCACCACATACCAGTATTCGGCCACTTCCTGCTCGGCCAGCCATGACCGGACTACTTTCTTGTTCTGGTATTTCAATTTGTTCTTCTTGAACACCTGCTTCAATGTGGAAAGAAGGCTTTCCTCCGACTGGTCCGGCTGGCAATCAAGGACCGGTTCTGTTCCCACGGTGAAGGCAGTCTGAATGTTCACGATGTCCTGTTCGATAGGAAGCGCAATCCTGTTTGGGTCAACTTCTTTCCTGACCGCCGGCTCAATATATTCTTTCCCGGTTGTCGGGTCTGTAATCCGTTTCTCAGGCTGGGTCGTGATTTTGATTTTCGGGTATTTCTCTTCATCTATCACTATCTCGTGCTTGTTTGGATTCCAGTCGTTGTAAAGAGCGTGAGCGTTTGGTTGCTCGGTCTTTCGTCCTTTTTTCAGATAGTAGATTTTTCTCTCTACTTCCGGCATAGCTAAAATTTCTTCTATAGTCATATCTCAAAGTTTAATGTCCAAATATTCCTGAAACGTCTTTGGGTTTCATAATTCTACCGAGAAGTTCTCCCAGCACATAGTAGCGTGCAGCATCTATGCCATGATTATCATGGTCTTCAGGTTCGTTGATATAGTTTCCATCCTTATCCTTTGCCCATACATAGTTTCTGAACTCCCGTTGAAGGTTATAAGAACGCTTGGTGATGAATATTTCCATTCCCTGCATCTTGTCAATACCGGCATTGACAGAACCTTGTCCTTTCTCTACCGCGTATATTTTAATCCCTCCGTTATGAATCTCCTGGATGAGTCGCGGGTCCGCACTGTCGGCAATCACTCTCAAACTCCACGGGCGTAGCGTCTTTATAATATCCCCAGAAAGTAATCCAGTTCTATAATCCACTTCATCCAGATAAAGTGCATTGTCAATGATTCCACACCGAATAGAAGCCGATGGATCATTGGTGTAACCAAAGTCCTGCCCGATAGCCACCTTCTTGCACCACATGGGGAACTCATCCACGATACCCCATTTCTTGAACACGGCACCTTCGGCCACGTCTGCCCATCGGCCGATAACCACATGAGCGTACTTCTCCGGATTCTTCTCTTTCATTTCCTTGACTTCTCTCAGGAACTCAGGAGAAAGGTTCTCTATATTGTCGAAGTAAGTCGTATAGATATGAAGTACATTCGGATGAGTTGAGATTTGAACCGGTACACCGTCAATCTCCACCAGCCGGTGAGTCTTCTCAATGTATTTCTTGTAGATGAAGTGATTGGAGTCGCATGGATTCATGATAATGATTATCCGGTTTTGAATTCCCTTTTTACGGATGGAAAGCATAATCTTGTCAAACTCTTCCTCACTGGTCCATTCCTCTGCTTCATCACAGACAAAGGTGGTGATACCCTGAATTGATTTCAACTTTGCCGTCTGATTTCCGGAAGAAGTCTTGATACCACGGAACATGATACGACTGCCGGTCATCCGGTTTACAATATCGGTTTTGGTTGTCTTGAAATACTTCGTTGTTCCATCCAAATCTATCTTTTCCATCATCTCTGGAATGATAGACATCCCGGCAGATACCATCGTGTAACGGGTGTATAGAATCTGGTGGACTATCTTCTCTGTGGGAGTCATCTCGAACGTCAGCCGCTCTATGAAGGTAGAAGCGTTGAAAGACTTCCCCGAGCCACGGCCACCGGTAATGAGAATGATAAACTTCTCGCTATCGGTGTATAACGGATGATATATCGCTTGGGGTACAATCATTTCAGTTTGTCTTTAATCCATGAGTCAATAGAAATTCCGTGGTCAATATCCTTTGGAATATCTGCATCTTCGTCCTGACGGCGTTCAATCTTCCTCCATTCATCGTCGTGATGATACAGCCAGACAGACATGGCCTGAAGATTTGGAGCCAGCTCGCTTTCACTTACCTGAAGTTCTTCTTCGCCGGTCAGGTTTCCGTCCAGGTCTTTCAGCTTCCTTACTACAGTGCTTTTTGTCTTGATACCACCTAAAGCTACAGCAAGGAACTTGGCACGTACAGCTGCAGTGATGGTCGCACGCCCGCGCGCTAATACTTCGCATAATTCAGAGTGCTCATTCTTCTTCTCACAGAACGTTTGGGGAGCCAGGCCTAACGCAAAAGCGATTTCTCTGTCCGTGAATCCCTTTTTGGCATACGTCTCCACCTGAGAGAGGAACTCCTCACTCTTGTAATCAAATTTTGGCTTTCGTCCTGTATGTTTACTTTTTTGAGATTCACTTTTCATAATCAATCATCCGTTATTGTTACCCATATAAATGCGGCGAGAAACAGGCTTATCACCATAAATATCAATTCCTCTCTTTGAGAAATAGCTGTCTATCCTTGCCGCATATCTTTCCATTATCGACTTCGTTCTGTCTCTTATACTTCTTTGTCTGTCTGTACCAAGCCCGTATTGCCTTCCGGCGTTGTACATTATTCGTCTTGACTGTTGATACAACTGACTATATGTTTTTCTTCTGACTCGGCTTTCCTCCTAAAATTTCATGTTGTCATTCAATTCTTTCTATCTGTTCATCGAATACCTCACCCTTGATAAACTTGGAGTAGGGGTCGTAACCGAACCTTTCACAGAAGGCTGCCTTAGCTTCGAACGTGTCAAAGGAAAGCATCAGATAAGCGTCCATATCCTGGGCCTGCTTTTGGGCTGCATTCTTCACCTGCAGCTTTACTTCTTTCATGTGAGCTACCTTTTCAGCTCTTTCCATCTGCTTGGCGGCTTTCTCAGCTTCTTTCTGCTCTGTGACAGGTGCCATCATATCCTCCAAAGCGTCCGCAATGGAGTTTTCTTCCTCTGTTTGGAGAAGGAAATCACAACCAATCATGTTAAGGTCTGCAGCAGTCAGGCCGGCATCCTGGTAATCTATATCCGGAACCATCCGGGCCAAAGCGTCATAGTCCCATGAACCTTGCGCGTTAGGATTATTCATCAGGATGTTCAATTCCTTTTCATGCTTCTCGTCCACGTCAATGACATCAACGCGAATTCTGTAGTCATTTTCAGGAAACTTCTGCAGTTCATCCATCACGCTCAGACGCTGGTGGCCACTGACGACGGTCAGTCCGGTCCGCTTGTTGACTACGATACCTCCAACCAGCCCGAATTTCTTAATACCCCGCTTCAATGTCTTACGGGATTCCTCAGACAACTTCCGAGGATTATAATCAGCAAAGTGAATGGCGGAACGGTTAAGTTCCACCGATTCACTCTTTATGTATTTGCTCAGTTCCATACCTATTGCTTTTGTTTATGTTCCCAAAGGATTCTCTCAGCCATCGGGAACACCTTGTAAATTCTCTGTAAATCCTGCGGGTAGTTCTTCTCCAGCCATAGCATACAATCCAGATTAAAGCCTACACCCGAACTGGCCTTCAGCGAATATCTGACAGGCTCCGGAAGGCTGTTCTGCTTCATGTAAGATAGAATGTCTTTCTGCGTCCAGTCTGCCAAAGGGTAGCACATACCGTTGTTCTCATATCCGTTTGCTTCATAGCCTTTCAGCATCAGGCGGCGGTTCATGCCGTCAGCCTTCTTCATGCCCAGGAAAGTGTAGTAAAGTCCATATCTGAGCTGCATGGCCTTCACCACATCGGCCAACTTCAAAAGCTTCACTTTGTGGTTTGGCACACAATACAGGCCACCGCGAAGAATGTAGGTAAGGTTCCAGTGGGGTGCCTGAACAAACTCTATCTTCGGATATTGGGCTTTTACCCATCCAATCCATCTTTCGATGTGCTCTAAGCCTTTGACAAAGTACATGAACACACAGACTATTCTATCAAACTTCGGGTAGATCATGTCCAGCAATACTAAAGAATCCTTACCCAGCGACAGAAACAGCAAAACCCCGTCAGTCTTCTGTCTGACGAGGTCAATATGACTGTATGTCCTTTCTTGCAGTGTCATTATCCGCCACTCATGCCAAGTCCTGTGCGGACGTTATAATACTGCTGTCTTCGGGTGATAAATCTGCCACCCTGAGAGAGACCACCATTCTCTGTAGTCAAACCTCTACGGCCACCACGGTAGCCACCAGTTGAAAATGTGCTTCTGTTTGTTCTGACTCAACGAAATTTTAAAGGGTTAAACATGCTTTTCTATAATTCTGCCAAGGTCATAAACGACCTGTGCTGCCAGATATATCTCACCCTGATAGGTGTATTCAATCAGATTGTGATTTTCATCTTCAAACAGCTCTATCTTTGCATCCTTGACTTCTACCAGTGCGCTGGCTCTATCTTTATTGTAGCCTACAAAAAACTGGATAGCATCGTAATGCTTAGGCTGTAACACACCGTCTTTCTCGACACAATAGCCATCAGCGTCAAGCTGGCAGTATTTCTTCTGTGTTGTAGGCCTGATTTCTCTGAATTCTTGTGTTTTCTTGCCTGACAAGATTTCGTCAAAGAACTTCTGTTTGATGATAAGTGTAAGTATTTCCATAATCGTGTAAAGTTTAAATGTTAGTTGCGGGTGATGGATTCGAACCACCGGCCTTCACCAAGTCAAAGTGACGAGCTGACCACTGCTCTAACCCGCGATGGTATCTATACAAAGATACCCCATTATGAAGACAATTTTGAATAACGATTCAACACATACGAAACAATTTGCTAATTGTTTGATAATAAATCAGGGTCGTGTTTATTGATGATGCTTTCAACAATTTCTTTTGCACATTCTATACCTGATTTATACCCTCTGGCATAGTCTGTTCTTGTAGACAAGTAGCTGGTATCATTACCCAGCCACTCTATTATTTCTTGCAGGATTTCTTTCTCTTTCATAGCCGTATTATCCGTTTACAACTTCTGGTATCTTATAGTAGTCACTCTTTGTCGCTCTGCCTTCGGTCAACCAGCCTATACCTACCCAGCATTTTATTTCACCGTCATGAATCACTCTATAACCTGCATCCACTACCACTTTGGGCGGATTTACGCTCATTTTTATGCTTCTTACATCTGATGCTTTAACCGTTAACTTTTCTTTTTTCATAACCATCTCAAATAGTGGTAGCCCGAAGGCTACCGGATTTATAACCAAAGTTTCTTTGCCAAATCAAAATTCTTTTGAGCTTCGTTTACCGCTTTCTTTGCATACGTCAAAGAGTATGAGTGCTCACGTGGATATTTGCCGGATTTCAGCCCCTCATGATACTCTTTAGCTGCTGCTAACTTATGCTCATAATAGTCCACGCTTTCAGGCATTGAAAGGTTTATAGTATCAGCCTTGTTTGCCCAATACTGAGCTATTCTTTCATGCTCTCTGGCTTTCTCGTCAAACTCTACACTCTTGCCCATATTATGCCAGGCATCTTCAATGGCTTTTCTGTGTCGTCTTTCGCTATGATGGCCGATTTTAATAGGTTCACCCAACGAGAGAAAATCGCTGTCTTTATTTGACGCTTTAAAGTATTCTTCACTCTTTCGTTCTGCAGTGGCAGCCCAATCCAGCCGGCGTTCTGCCTTTCGCTTTGCCCATTCTTGAACGTTAAAGCCATCAGCGCGAACTATCGAATAATAGTAGAAGCCATCACGTTCAAATATCAGATTAAACACTATGCTTTCATTCTCTTTGCCGTATTTGGTGGTTACAAGAATGGTTTCACCTTTCTCATGCTTAGCATCGCATTTAGCAAGAAATACGTTTGGACAAAATTTGTAATATGTATTCATAATCGTGGTTGGTGGTTGTGCAGGGCAAAAGCCCTGCTGTTAAACTCATTTGTGTAAATCTCTAAAATCAAGTTCTACTATCTTATGATACTTATTTATGTCATACAGGCCAGTAGCAAAGCCCATTACAGAAGCAAGTCTTACCGCTTCTTCTAATGCAATCATCACATCTGAACTTGCATCAATTGCTTCATTCTTCTCCTTGTTATATTCTCTATTATTAACTGCTGAATCCTGAATCTTTTCAGCTTCTTGAACTCTTTTGAGTGCTTCATTGATAACTCTGATTTGAGCCTTAATCTCTTTGATGTATTCACTACTTGTTGTCTTCATAATTGTATGTATTTAATTTGTTATTCAAATTATATTTTGACTTTCTGATTGCAAATATCAAACTTTATTTTGAATAAACAAAACTTTTAGAAGAAATTTTTCAAATTATTTTTTGATATTATTCTTTGATATATCTACTTATGATTTGAAAAATGTTCCTATATTTGCATCAAACTATAATTTGAATAATATGCTTAGAGTACAAGAGATTTGTAAGGAGCAGGGAATAACCATGCAGGATTTAGCAAAGAAGATGGGAGTAACTTACCAGGCTTTATATGCTGCTGTTTCCGGCAATCCTACCATCGGAAAATTGGGAGATATATCAAAAGCGCTAGGGGTTAGTATTGTCGATTTGTTTGCAGAGAACTCTCAAGATTCCGAAGTGAACGGCTACGTTAAAGTAAAAGGAAATCTATATGAAGTTCACTCTTTTGAGGATTTAAGGAAGTTATTAGAAATGGATGTTTAATCAATAAAACCAAAGTAAAATGAAGAAAATGTTATTTATACTGCCTATACTAGTGGCTTTATTTTTTGTAGGGTGTAGTAGTGATGGTGATGGAGAGCCCGGAGGGAATAATGGAAATAAAGTTCTGTCTGAAATTGTAATAAACGAACATGAAAAGAAGTTTGGAGAGATAAATGAATATGGAGAACTATACGAACAGTATATCTATAATCCAGACGGAACATTGCAAGAAAAAACCACCAATTACTATAATGCTTTATTGGATGGTAGAATCGATTGCAATTACAAATATGAATACGACGACAAAAAGCGTGTAGTGGAAATGAACGAATATACGTTTACTTTGTTTGAAAAAAAACGTAAATATGAATATAACAACATTGATTCCGTGTCACGCATGCTGGTATATGATGACGATGGAGACCTGAATGAAGAATGGACATACGAATATGATAGTCAAAAAAGATTGATAAAAACAGTAGAAAAAGATGCTTGGGATTTTGGGTATATAAGCGAATATAGATACGAAGGGAATAACGTTTATATAGAAAAGACAATGCTTGATGACGGTTCTTTGTTCGGGAACTATGTTTTTGAGTACGACACACACGGGAATCTACTACAAGAAACTTATATCAGCGGAGATACTGGGAGAGAATCAATAGAGCAAAAGTACGAATACAAGTATGATTCATCGGGCCGTATTCAAAGAAAATCACAAAAAAGTTACGTTTTGGATGACTGGACATATTACGACTATTTTTATAATGAGGATGGAACTATCAATAAAATATCTGTTTCGTATAGCTATAAGGACGATGAATCCGAGTTAAGGTATAATTATATCTACAAATAAAATTATCACAGAACTGCTCATTATGGTTCGAAATTTTATTATATAGAAATCAAAATAGAGAAAGGGGAATAAAACTAAAGCCGGAAGCATAACGCTCCGGCTTTTTTAGAAAGCAATTCACAACTACTTGATTAGTCCTTTGACCTTTAATATTTTTAAAATCTGGTTGTAAAGGTACTCTATATCCTGCCGGAAATCCTTATACTGCTGGTAGATAAAGGAAACATCGGCGATATTGTTTGAAATTACACACGGGGAAACATCCGGGAACACGCCGGAGATTTCTGCCCGGATACCGTTCGGCAGCCGTCCGCCGGCAAGCACGCTGGGGGCGAACAAGAACAACACGATGAAGAGGAACTTCTTCCGCTGGGTAACACTTTCCGGATTGGGCGGACGATCTGCATCGGAAAGTATCTCTCTGAACCACTCATAAATCTCCGGGATGAGAGTAAAATCAGTCAGGATAGGGGAGGATAACTCCTGTTCACGTTCTGATAATCTTGATTTTTGTTCACGTATTGATTTCAACTCCACGATTGATGAAAATTCTTTTGTCATAGCACGATTTATTTAGTTGGAAATTCTTATATTTGCATCATTAATCGTGTGGGGGAGTTGGCTTCTAATCGTGTGGGCTGGCTCCCTTTTTGTTTTATGCCAGATGATATGCGTTCAGGATGGCGAAAGTGTAGATGATGACCGTAACCAGACTGTCCAGGAACACCGCCCATGCTCCCAGCTTTTGAGTCTGACTGAAACTCATGGCCAGGACAATGAGGAAACATACCCATTGACTTGAGAACAATCCTATACCCAAAAGCAAAAGCCCGAGGGTATCCATGAACAATGCAACATGGAGCCACGGATGCGCCATCAGATACCATCTTTTTGATGTCTTATCCAGCTTCTGAAAGACTTTTACATGTCGGTATATGGATTTACATTTGAGCAGTTTCGCAAGCTCATACAGGGCTTGCAGAATGATTAAGGCGTAGAATACATGCTTCATGGTCAGTAGTTTTTATCCCCGTGCTTGTACGGACGAAGTTCATTATATTTCATCTTCTGCTTGATGTGCCAAAAGATGTCGATATTTCTGTCCCGACAGAAAGCGAATATCTCATTCAGGAGGATAAATGGTTCATTCCGGTAGAAGTTGTCGGTGACATAGGCACAGATTCGAAACATGGCCTCCGTGAAGCTCATATCGGAATAGTCTTCCGTATCGCTTCCCTCGTAGTCGAAGCTATCCAAATCACACCCTCTCAGTCCGGCCAAATCCAACAGGCGAATACAGGCGTCGGCCAGTTCGTCCTCCACGCTGTCTTTGATTCCGTGTTTGAAAGCGTACATAAATTCCCCATCATCACGTTTCCTCTGTTTCATGTAATATTCAAAATTAGCCCGGTTAGCGTGCATTCCTTTCCGGTCTGCTTCCACAGCTTCCATAAGTTCGGATATGACCAGACAAAGGAAATGTTCGTCACTCAGGTTCTCGTCATGCCATCCGTGGGCTACTGCGCACTGGTAGGCCTTATCTCTTAATTTGTTTAAGTTCATAATAGTTTGGTTTTTATTCGTTGAAAATAAAATACCCGATAACCACTATTAAAGCAGTTACCGGGTATTCATAATGAATTATCAGTAAAATTATCCTTCTTTTTCAATCAAAGCATTGCGATGATAACCATTTCTAACATAAGAATCTACAAAAATAAGTTCTTTATACCATTCGCCTCTCTCGTTCTTTTTATTTTGAAATCTAAAGAAACCTCTTACAAAGATGTTATTGTCATTTACTATTTTTCTAAACCAGCGAGAATCCATAACAATTACTTTCTGGCCACTCTCATTCTTTATTTTATCTTTAAATTTATATTCAGGAATAACATTGTCCATCCTAATCGTAGTTCCAGTAGGTATAACTATCGTTTCAACTTTGACATATTTCTTTACAGCAAGATAAATTATAATTCGATTTACTAATTTTTGACATACATTTTCTCTATACGATTTATCTCCTGAAAATAGCTGATTATCTTCAATTAGTGTAGGGAGAATACAAATACTCGGATTATCTTCTTTTATATATTCGACATAAAAATATAGATAAAGGCTACTGAATCCATTATTCTCTCTAAATAACCAAATATACAGCCCCTTCTCGCCAAATCCATAAACAATGGTTCCACCATCTGTTGAGACTAATATACCACATGCTCCTTCATTACAAAATTCTTGAAAAAGGCTATGGTAAATTTTAATAAACGACTTAGCACTCTTCTCCATAACCTTACTAAATGAAGACATAATAATCTCCGGAATTCCCCAGTTTGGCTTATATGTTCTACTAACATCCATTAAATGGTCTATGCCACTCCACAAATAATCATGATGTTCTTTGTTGTCTATTAAAGGAACTCCAAACTTCATCGTTTCATAAATCTTACTTGTATCAAGCAACCAAGAAATTATAGGCCGTTTACGAATTATCATAGCTATAAAGGTTTGTTTTTGATTAAATTCGGGAATAAATTTCAGATATTTTTTTATGCTTTCAAAATGTTAGTTCGATTATTTCTCATATTCCCAAAAACTAAGTTTCCCTTTCACATTCATAATCGGTTTATCAAAGAGTATTGCATCCTTCAGTACCCAGTTCCAGCAGCCTTTTTCGGCCCATACTGAAGGATGGTTCTGTACGCAATCGGATATAACTACGCTGCCGATGATAGCACCCTTCGGAAACTTATCATATACGCAGTTGAAATATATGGCCCTGTCTTTCCGAAGTTCATCATCCTGGTTATAGCTCCATGTTTGTACACCTTTACAGGAAGAGGCATGGATTAGCACCCTTTGGCCAATGTACTTCTGAGGACACTTCCAAGTCCTGTTTTCTATGTCTTTGATACCGTGAGCGATTAGGCTTGCCCACGGCTGTTTGATGGATATTGCTTTCATTTCTTATCCTCTAATAATTCTGGGTTATCGAATAAGTTTCCAATTACCTCACACTTACTATTGAGCAACATAGGAGTAGTCTTGGTCGAACTTCCTTTGTGATAACCTACGATGAATGCTCCACACTCAAACTTTACAACCATAGGCTGTTTATTCCCATGGTATCCTTGCTGAAGAACTATATCACCCTCATAAATATCTGTTCCATTTTTATCATACAATCCGGTAAATTGACAGATGGTATCTTCTTCTACGGACAAATCTTTGACTACATAGGCACTATTATCAGTATTAAATGACAGAACATTATCAAAAATAACTTTGTCTGTATAGACATAATCAAGAATGCTGAATTTAGCTTCACCTAAATAACCATAAAGCCATTTTCTAGTCTTTTTTGATTTACCTCTAAATTTTATTTTTCTGTTCATATTTATTTCTACTTTTATAAATACCATTCTACTTGATGCCCTCTACTTTCCAGCCATTTAGCATCATCTATAGCTTCTCTATCAGTGTCATACTTTTCCCAGTTTGACCATCCCCACCAGTGCTTCTTCTGAATCACATATTCATCCTCAAATAAAAGATATTGCAATATTCCAACTCTAAACTTTGCCATAATATTACTCCAAAAAAGGTATCAAGTCATCGAAGTATGCCCATTTCTCGACATTTTCAAACTGTTCATACCAAATGGTTTTATCTCTCTTGTGGTAGTATCCGCACCCATAGGAACCGTCTTTAAGGATGTACAGGCAGAACTTACGTTCCTTCGGTGTCTCTTTTGCATCGTGCCATGAAGCGTTTACTCTCCAATTTGCACCTTCAATGAAAGCCGGAATAGTGAGTTTATCAATACATTGCCTTACCTGTAAATCAGTCTCCTTTTTCCATTCATTGTCGCAATACCCTTCGGCTGCTTTTCTGACTTCAGCGTATTTCATAATCATTCCTCCTTATCAAGTTCTGAAATCGGTATATACTTAATTATTTTTCCTTGTGGCACAAGCAAATCATACAATGTGAATAACCTGTTACCTGCAACGGAACTTACCAATAAAATCATGTATCCACATGAAGAATAGCCACCTTCCAACTTGCATAAACAAAAAGTTCCTACAGGCGGTATTCCGTCCTTTTCTATTGTTCGCCATGTTATTTCCATGCTCAATCCTCCGTTGGTGTTAAATCTTTCATATAGGCCCATGTCATCACCGTATTCCATAATGCGTACGCACCGTAGTAACACAAATCATATTCACCATATATTGTGTTCACTAAAAGAAGTTTTCCCGGCTGAGGTTTTTCAGTGGAATTATGCCAGGCTGCATTTACTCTCCATTTAGCACCTTCCATGAAATCGACCATACATACTTGCTCTTTGCCTGCTCTCCATAGTGGGCGACAGGCTTCTTTTACATACTCTTCTGCAGCTTTCTTTATGTCGTCCTTTGTCATTATAAAGTCTCCTTTCTTTTACAATTCTTCTTTCTTTTGATGTTTACCAGTCTGCCATACTTCATACCTGTTTGGTGGTATCTCGAATAGGAGCACATATATTCGGTAAAACCTTTGATGGTTCTTGCATAGAACCATTTGCACCCGTGGCATTCTTCTGGTCTCATAGTTCCTCAAATTCTTTTTCGAGTGTTTCAATCTTATTGTCTAAAGCCTGCATATACTTATTAAAGAAGTCAGTTCCGAACAGTTCTTTTTTTAGCGGAATTTCACTGTAGTGTGAATTGTATGTGAATTTCAATCCACCTCCATGTTTCATTGGAGATTTTTCAAGTTCCGCTTTATGCTCTTTGTACTCTTCAATTACCTTGTTGAGTTTTATTGCTTTAATGAATTTATCTTTATCCATTTATTCTCCTTTCCACCTATCCCAGCAGCCACCACATGACTGCTAGGAACAGGTAATATAGTTTTGTTTTACTCATTTCCATTCATTTTCTTATCCATCCATTCAACAGCATCCTGTATGGATGAAACTTTCTTAAACTCACGTGTAACACAGTACGTCATATATTCACAGATAATTTCTTCATCATCATTAAAGTAGATGTTGTATGCCCCAGTGCTATTTGCTCCAGTACAAGGTATCTCAAGCTCCAAAGCCTTCAATGCTTTTTCAGCATCACAAGTGAAGTAAGCATATATATCATGCGAAACCTCCTTGCATCCGGTCAATTTTACAATGTTTGCCATATCACTTTTTTGTTTTTAAATGTTTTCTGTATTTCACTGGTATAAATCGTTTGAGTTCCGGAAGCGAAGTAGAAACAATGTGTATCCATGCGTTCCACCTTTGTCCGTCATGGTCTCTTGACGGTATCGAGCAGATTTGTCCGTAACAAGTTCCGTTCTTTCCTTCAGCCTTGCATTTCACACAGCACCCTTCACATTCGGATGAAAGATGGCAAAGGATGCAAGCCTGTTCTTTACTAATTCCATAATCCAGATTTAAGGACAATTGAGTTTCTTTCATTGATTATTTCTCCTTCTTTCAACTAATAATTCTAATCGTTTCTCACACTCTGCACATTCAAGTTTCTTTCGCTCCAGTTTCTCCCGGAACTTAACCAGCTCCTCGTCCGTATTCTCGTCAAAGAATAGATTGTTCTGATGGTTGTACTCTATGTATTCATTCATCCTGCGTTCTGCTTTTGTTATCTGGGCTTTGGCCGAAATCAGCTTAGACAAACAACTATTAAGTTCTATCGATTCTCCAGAACGCTTATCATAGTGATACAGACTTATGCCAATAATCTGTTTTGGATATTGACATTGCAATCTCGCCATCCTCCATCTAATTACCCATTGGTAACGGAAATACATTTCACGGGGAAGGTTGTAGTGATAAAGGCTGACTTGTTTATCTGCATATCCGTAGTAAAGGGTGACCTCAATCCATTGCTCAATCTTCAGTTCCCTTTCAGCTTTGGCCAAATCCTTTGCATACTGATAAAAATCGCTCACGCATTCCTGCTTTCCCATATCATTCAAAGTTCAATTCAAGTTGTTGCCAACCTGGTTCTCTGTATCTGCGATTCTTCTGCATAAAAGCTTTCCGTAAGGCTTCAGCAATCTTATCACGCATTTCTTTAGATACATGTTTCTTATCGGCATCACTGTTCATTTGGAGTATCTTGTCAAGACTTCCGTTTATTGGTTTTTCGTCAAAGAACAAGCTGTATTCAGTAAATATCCTGGTGCAATCCTTTGCAGCTTTCTCTTCTTCCGCATCCTGGTATCGCTCTATTACTGTTTCCTGGGCTGCTCTCAGTATTCTTTGTCCTCGTTCGCTCCTGCAACCATGCCATTCATTCTCGAACATGACAGATATTGCACGCTTCTTACGGACATTTCCTATTCTAGCCCACCCATAATACACTTTCAGCTCACTCATATCACGCAACCTTTCTTTTTCTTATAATCTCCTTACAGATAGCTTCACAAAGCACACGGGCCATATTCACCTCAACGGCATTACCGATAAACTTCTTCTGGTCTGACTGGGGACCAATCAGTACATAGTCTTCTGGGAATCCCATTATCTTTTTCAGTTCAGCAATCCGTAGCATACGCATCTTGATGTCGATGATGCCATAGAGAGCCATAAACTCCTTAATTTTGACGGTCATCGGACTATCATCGGGTGTGACCTGTATACCGACACCTCCTTCAACTTCCACCAAATAGGGAGGCATTTTGTCCATCCGTGCTATCAATGTAAAACAAGGATTGTTTACAGAACCTCCGGCGCTGGCAAACTGAGGATTCATAAGGTAATGCCATTTGCGGTTGGCTGTAATGGTCTGAGATGGTTGCTCAATGCTGCTTCCTACATTCGAGAAAGCTGTATTCATTATCCACGGTTTGCAGCTTACCATATTGAACTTCGGCACCGTGGTTACTGTACCAACTGGCAGCTCAATAGATGTCGGTTTTCCGGTACCGTATTGGTTGTCTATGAAAACAGAATTTACCAATGCAAGCCTGTCTTTAGTCAACAAAGTGGGGCATGGCAGATTAATGTTCTTTCCTGTATCCTTAAAATTGTATGAACACAAAAAACTCGTATTTACCAATGCTAACCTGTCTTTTGTCGTAACCGTTGGTGCAGGTTGTTCTACAGAGTGATTGTGACCATTCCCATAATAAGCAGACACGAAAGAACTATGAACAAAGTTTACCTTTGCCAATGCAAGCCGTCCTTGTGTTGCCACAACCGGGCATGGTTCGTCAACGCTTGGTGCCTGGTATTTCCCCGTCCGACTCATAGAGTTATACTTTACAATAAAAGCCTCCTTACCTCCAGCCACGAACTTAATCAGTCCGGCATAGATGCGTTCAAGAGTTTTCTCGGCCAGCGGCTTCTTCCGGCAAAAGATACTTTCTCCTTCATCTGAGAAGTCCAGCACTTCCTTGACCGGCTTCCACTTTTCCAATCGTCCAAACATATCCGACTTCCCATACTTACAGTGAGTAGGTTCTGGAAATACAATCGGCAGACCACGCTTGGCGAAGATACCGAAGAACCGCTTGCGAGTGGTGTATGCCCCATAATCGGCAGCGTTAAGAATGCGCCAGTCAAAATCGTAACCATATTTCCTGACGTTGCGTTTCCACTTCTCATAGCATCGCCCTTTATCCTTGCTGATGGGGTGCCCTTTTTCATCCATATCGCCCCATGACATGAACTCCTCAACATTCTCTATCTGTATGTAGTCTGGATCAATAGCCTCGATATATCGGAAAAGATGCTCAGCCAGCGTCCTACTATCGGCGTCCCGTGGCTGGCCGCCCTTGGCTTTACTGAAGTTCGTACATTCAAGGCTGGCCCATAATACAACCAGTGCATCCGGATAAATCTTCTTCATTCGTTCTACATGGGCCACCAAAGGAGATAGTTCCAAAGTTCTGATGTCCTCCGTGAAGTGGAGCGCATCCGGGTGATTTGCCGCATGGCTGGCGATAGCGTTTGCGTCATGGTTCACACAAGCGACAACTTTCGCGCATTGTTCATCTTCGTAGCGTGCGTTTTCTACTCCGGTACTGGTTCCCCCAGCACCGCAGAAAAGGTCAATATAGAGTAACTTTATCATATCAGTTCCATCTTTGAGGTCGGTTGTTGATTCTCTCCAAGTAAGCAGCTATCTTCTTTTCCGCATCCTCACCATCACGTACGAAGACCCTAGTACGTGTTTTGTCGCCTGGGATAGCCACATACTTTCCATGTTTCTCCAGTTCCCGATGCTGGGCGATTTTCAGTTCAGTTCCAGAAGGGTTCTTCTCCAAATCCACTTTACGTGGAAGCATTGGGTCATTTTCCGTTATCATTTTGCAAGATATTTGTTGATTATGTTACTCACTACAAGTCCGGCTTCATCACACATCACGGCAAAGTTGTCAGACAGTGAAGCGTTTTTCTCTTCATCCGGTATTCGTACTATGCTTCTCAGTTCTTTCAGTACGCGCTTTACCTGAAAAACTACCTGAGCATCTATTCCGTTTGATTCAAGTTCAGACTGGAACTCCAGTGCCGCACCCTCAAGTAAGTCTGAATAGATGAACAGCTTGTGCATCTTACGAAGCATTTCTACCTTGAACTCCGGTGTATATTCCTGAAGAAGCTCTCCCAAGGAATGCGGTTCCAGCTCTCTTTCAAGGGAGTCAATCTTGTTCTTGATTTTCTGTGCTTTGGCAAAGTTCATGGATGAAATCAAGGCGATATACTTCTTTCTCAGCTCATTGAGCTTTCTTTCTGATTCTTGTCTTGTCATTTCTCTACTTTTCTGATGATTAAATACTTTGGCTCACCCTTGCGGAGATTGCTTAATGTCTCTTCGTCAACCTCTGCTTCTGTGAGTCCGTTCACGTTCATGTATTGTGGGAGACGGTATTTCTCACGTAGTCTCCTGATCAGGTTCCAGTCACGAGTTACCCAGTTGATTGTGATTTTCATATCATTTTCTCAGGCTTTCACCGCTGAAGAGGACGGTTTTTGTTATAGCTCTCAGCCGGTCAATGGTTCTTTCCCCATACTTCTCTCTCAGCTCGTCTATCGTGAGGTTGGTAGTCAGGATAAGAAGCTTTCCTTTCTTCTCGGCTTCGTCTGCCAGTTCGGCGAATGCAAGCCTTTTTTCGCCGTATTTGACGCTTAAATTCTCTGTCCCTATATCGTCAACGTAGATGATGTGTTTTTGCTTCACGGCGTCCAAATCAGCGTTCATCTGCTGTGCATCGTAACAGCTTACCACCTTGCGGCAGTAATGGTTAAGAACCAAAGGAAGAATCTTTCCGCAGATAAGGGTCTTTCCGCGTCCGCAGTTGCCGAAACACAGAAGTCCGCGACCTTCATTGCCGGCCAGCCAGCCTGCCACTTCTTCGTACTCAGGAAGCCATCTGGCATTTTCTCCAGTGAAGTACCTGATACCGGCCCAGAGAACTCTTTTTGCATCCGGAACGGTTACCTGTACGACGTTAGGAATAGGGGAGAAGCCCGTATCTTTGAGCCGTTCGATTGTCTGTTGAAAATTTATCTGTTCCATGTTTACCAGCCTTTCTTGTATTTTTCCGGTGAATTATCCTTCAGAACTATGCCCACATCTGTTTTTGAAGGCACTTTCTCACGACTGGCCCAGGTTGCCAGCCGTCTTGGAAGCTCCCAGGTCTTTTCCAGTTCATAGCGCATCTTGGTTTCTGACTTGTTAAGCTCGCTCCAGTAATCGAAGAAAGCCCGAATCATTTCTTTCGGGTACTGGCCTACATAAGGGACTAACGACTGGTAGAAGGATTCTTTCCGGGAGAGAGTAGCGGCTTTAGCCGCGTCTTTCTTTGCTACTACGTTAGTAGTAGTTTCTTTAAAAATATTCTTCTCCTTTATTTGCTTTGTGTCACCCGTGTGTCGCTTTTCTAGCTCTTTGGCAGAGTGTGTCACCTGCTGTGTCGACACTTGTGTCATTAGCTGTGTCACTTGCATCCGTAAATTATTGATTTCCTGAATGATATTTGTGTCACTCATTGTGTCATTGCTTGTGTCACCTGCTGTGTCAGACTCTGAGCCATTATACTCATTGTACTTTACCAGGGTGATTACATTCATTCCTTGTTCCTTGGAAAGAGTTATCATGTTCTCTCTTCTCAGAAAGGCAAGAAACGTCCGTACTTTCCTCTCAGACCATTTCCAACGCTTTGATAAGAATCTTATGGATGCAGGATATTGTCCTCTTGTATAAGAGACTTCTCGACCTCCGATACTCTCCATACGGGGCGTTGCCTCAAATCGTGCTGACTGAATCAGGTCAAGCCACGCTTCGCAACTGCTAAAAGTCCGGGCTTCATTCCACATATCATTCGAGAAGAACTTGCGGCTTAGTTTTATATATCCTTCCATAATCTTAGAATCTTACGTTAGTCAACTGTCTGCTATTGGAGTACACGGCCCATTTGCCGTTTCCGCTATCCACCAGGCGTAAATCCTTGACTTCGCCAAATCGTTTCAGATTCCCGCAAAGGTCAACAATCCAGCCAGCCTCCTTGTTAGGATGCGGGCGGATGGCACGACCGACTATCTGGTACCATAGAGCTAAAGACATCGTCGGACGGGCCATGACAATCGTATCCAGTTCAGGATAGTCAAATCCGGTAGTAAGTACACCTACGTTGGCCACCACCGGAATTTCTCCAGCCTTGAACGCTTCAAGGATATGTTCGCGTTCTTTTTTCGGTGTTTCTCCTGAAACGATGGCTGTTCCGGGAATGGACCAGGTAAGACGTTCTGCTTCTTTCAAGAAACGAGTGAAAACCAATATACCTTTTCGTTTTACACCGCTCTTGGGATTCATAAGCCTTTGGACGATACTTACCAGAAACCCGTAGAAGTCGATACGCTCATACTCTTTTACTACAGACTTGTCCGTGTAGTCGGCTCCGGTAGTGTTAACCTTCAGATTAAGTTCGTTCCATCCCAAAGGATTCATCGGATAATAGTTCAGCTTTGAAAGATACCCCATATCCAATAAAGTAGAGATTTGAACCTGATAGATTACCTCAGAGAACACGCACGGGCGTGTACGTGTGATGAACTTCAACATGCTACCGAAATCCCTGCTTGATGAAAGCCGGTAAGGCGTAGCCGTCAATCCAAGGACTTTACATTTCAGCATCGAAAGAAATCTCTTGTACATTCCGTCTTTCGGGTTAACCAGATGGCACTCGTCGATGATGATATTCTGAAAATGCTGGAAGAGTTCCGGATGGTTGACTACGCTTCCGATAGTGGCGAAAGTTATTCTTGAAATCTCCTTTCGTCCGAATGAGGCAGAGTAGATGGAACAATCCAGAACACCATACGAACAGAGCTTCAGATAGTTCTGTTCGAGTATCTCCTTACTTGGCTGGAATACCAGCGTGTGCCCTTCAAGGCGGCTGGCGATGTCGGCTATCACAAGACTCTTGCCGGCTCCGGTAGGCAGTACCATGATGGCATTGTTCTTCTTGGCCCTGTTAGCAAAGAAGCTGACCGCTGCATTACTGGCCTTCTGCTGGTAATCCCGTAAAACATAACTCATAATCCTTTCTCCTTACTAAGTTTGTCTCCCAAAGCCTTGTAATACTTGGTGAGTTCGATTAATTCAAAATCAGTCCATTTCTTCGCCTGGCTTGCTCTCCATGCCAGCTTGTCGAATCGTAGCTGGCCGATTTTAGCTTTCAGGTTCGTTTCATATTGTATCAGATGGTCAGCACTGAATCGGTTGCACGCCCGGCATTCTGCGTGGGCGTTATCCTCGTCAAAGCGTGTAGCCATGTGGCGGCGCGAATGGAAGTGTCCGCAATCTGCCTGTTCGTATGGCTTTATCTGGCCGCATGAGATACAGCGGAAATACCCGTTCGGCATACAATCACGAAGCCGGATATAGCGGCTGAAAACTTTATCGAGTTTGGCCACTAAATCCGGCTTCTTCTTTACTTTGATACCTGCCTTGTCGAATAGCGGCAAGGGTTTTTCTTTCTTCTTTTTAGGTTTCTTGATGTAATACATATTTATAAATCCTTATAATCATTCATACTACCCCAACCACCAAATATATCTTCATCACTCTCACAATTAAGTCTAGCACGTTCTATTTCTTTAGTCATACTATGTGAAAAACCACCCAAATCTCCTAATGAAAGGTCGCAAAATGATGAGCATTCTTGTGTTCTGGTTCTAATTGTTCTACATATTCTGTATTTCTCAATACTTTTACATATTGGATTATCTTTTTCAGACACTTTGTAGGATGTATATTCTCCATTAAATGTAAACGGAGTATCTAACTTATCTAATGCTTCCCTATTCTTTACATGCTTATACATCATTTCAACCGGAAAAGCCATTGGCAAGTGTTTTTTCTTAATCATTATGGCTATCGCATCATATAAAGCCTGTTCTTCATCTGTCAGCTTAAACCATTTGATATTCTCAAAGCACCACATGATATAACCAATATGAGTAAGTATGATATACTTTATCTCTTGTCCTTTGTATTTCCCGAATGTTAATTTCCGTTCTTCTTTCATAATAATTCCATTATTGGTTGTGGACGCAACGGGAATCGAACCCGCCCAACCATCACGGTTTTACTTACCTCAAATGTTAGCTAATTCAATGAAGCAAGTGTATGAAGATATTGCGCAATTACTCCACACTAAAGCACGTCCTGTGCTTGCGCCCGTATGCCCGTCTTTCCGGGCTGTCAGTTATACTTCGATGATTACGATGTCAGGTGCAATGTCTTTGATTGCTTCTATCTGTTCGTCAATCACCTTGTTTTTGTACTCCTCGATGGTTTCATTTGCACCGGCAGAAACCAAAGAGAGAGAAACTTCCCGTCCATCTACATCGGCATAAATCTCAACTTCGATTTCTTCACAGGCAAAACCTTTGAAAAGAGGGATATTCAGTTTGAACGATTTTGGCAGATTGGAATCAACCACTTGAGAATAGTTATCCGTCTTGTTCCCGTTTTCCTCTTTGCTACGTTCTATATCCTGATTCACTTTCGCCTTGAAGTTCTTCAAAGTGGAAACCAGCATCATGTTCTCAGACTTATCCTTGAAGAAGGCACGGTGCATCTTGAAGAACTGGGACAATTTGATAGGTTCCCATTTCCTTTCCGCATTGATACCGAACTCCTGCATTTCCTTTGAAGCCTGTAAAACTCCACTAATTACCGTCTGATAATAATTGGTTTCATCAATAGTCAAAGACAGACACATCTTATCACGGTTTACGATGATGTGTGTAGATTTCTGATTAATCAGTTCGACACGCTTCTCCAGCCATTTGAAAGGTGCATCTATCGTTCCATTGATAACTACTCTTTCCGGTTCTTTCGGGTCAAGTGCTACGGATGCTTTACCTTCTCTTAATACTACTTCGATGGGTGTACCGTTGTACTCTTTCGGTACTACCAAATTGATTTTGTTTTCGCTCATGATTCTGTTCCTGTTTTACGGTTAATACTAAATACTGTCTTTTGCATTTCTTGTGGCATGATTGGGCGGCTATAAACCAGCTCACCTAACTTGTTGTAGAATCCTACCATCTTTTCTTTATGGTATAAGAATTTTGCACACTCTTCGTTCTCGACAAACTCCGAACCTCTTTTGATGTGGTCCAAAAGTTCCTGTTTTTCTTCATTCAAAGGCTTCAGGCGTTCTTTGAAACTCTCCATAGTTTCTTTCTTTTCCATCTCGACATCGTTGATGGTGATGGATACCTCGGCCAAGGTTTCTTTCTTCTGAGCCAGTTCTTCGGGGGTGAACCGGTGAGTATATCCGATTTTCTCTACCGCATCGGCGTTGTCCTGAAGGAACTGCCATCGTTCCTGCTCAGGGATGTCTTGTCCTAAAAATTTATCCATAATTATCTATAACTTTTTACACCGAACCTATTATAAATCTTTTTAGCGGTACCCATACCATTATAAACAGGGATGCAACTTCTTTGTAAGGCCTTCTCTCTTTGATGAATGCCGCTTGAATTAGGATTAATTGACTTCTCTGGATTAAAGAATCTTGCTACATCTTGGGGAAATTTTCTTTTTTTCATAATCTCAAAATTTTAGATAAACTCTTTATTACGTTCGATTTCTTGTTGTGCAAAAATTAGCATCTGTTGTTCGTTTGCCGAAGGCAGATAGATGCCGGCAACAGATGCGCTCCAGTTACGAAAACGGTCAATGCTCAAAGTCATTTCACCTGTTGTCAGTTCTGCAGAACTTCGCAGATAGGTTACTTCCTTTCCTTTCTTGTTGACCGTCTTTCTCTCAAACAAATCACGGTTGCAAGTCCTTTTGTAGAAGTCTATCTTTGCTTCATCAAGGCTGCAACCGTACTCACTGCCGAAATACCCTAAAAGCAGATGCAAATAGCTGTTCTGGGATAGCGTGCGGTTAGGGAGCTTCTTTCTCACCTCCACAATTGCACGCTCCTGGAACAGTTTGTTTACATAAGCCTTGAACTTGGGTATATCGTATTCATTTTTCAGATTGAATATGCTCATAGGCTAGAACGGTAAGTCATCTTTGGGATTTCCATTCGCATCTACATCAGGTGGAAACGCCTGTGCCATGGTTGGCGTTTGTGTCGGTGCCGGTTGCTGTGCTGGCATGGGTGCTGACTGGTGCATCGGCTGACGGCCTTCCAGTTTATAGCAGCGGATGGACACCATACGTTTTAGTTGTCCGTCCTGATTTGTCCATTCCCGACCTTGAAGGGAAAAGGAAACTGTTATTACGTCACCGGTTCTGAACTGGTCAAGTTCGGCACATTTGTCACCACTTACTTCAAGTGGCAGGACGTTCTCGTACTGGCTTCGTTCACCTGTATAGGGGTCATAGGTTGTGGCATCAAGAATAAATTCACGTTTCACAAACGGGTTGCCACCGCTTTTGGTTGGGATTTCTTGGAGCTGGCCAATATAGACCAGCCGTCCGGTTATTTGATTTGCCATATTAGTTTGAATAAAAATCTTTTATCTGTTGGAAAATCTGTCCACGTTGTTTTATTTCTGCAATTGCCTGTTCGTCACGAGTGATACGGATTTTACAATACTCATTGGGAAGGATATTACGATGCCAGTTGGCTTCGTCGTCGTAGGTTGTTACAGACAGAAAAACAAGGTTACAGCTTTTAAGATGAGTGCAAAAGAGTTGTTCCTGAACCTGATAATAATAAGCTTTATGCTTCTTCTTGACATATTCGATTAAAGCTTTGTTGTCATGCTTGATAGGCTCAATAAAATCAAGGTAATCTGAAAGATAAAGAGTCTTTAATTCATCAAAATCAGTTAGCTTTCCTTTATCGATACAAGCAAAGTCCAGGCTGCACTTGAACACGTTCATTTCATCTGACCTAACAACATATTGTGTAAAGTAGTTGTCAGGCAAAGTGAGAAGATACCTGTTCTCAAGAATGGCTCCCGTACGTAAAGCATCTATAGGGCTGGCAAAAGCATTGTAATAAGGCTTTATCCCACTGACGAAACGCTGCATGAGGGCGATATGTGACTTCGTATTCTTGCCACTCATCAAGGCATGAACGTCACCGCTTCCTATGTACATGGTTTCTGTCATATCTTTCCTTTCTTCTTGAGGTTGTTATATGCCATTTTAAGCTGTTCGCTTGTCATATCATCAGCACTTCCTACATTGAAATAAGACAGTATGTTCTGCGCAAACTGATTGTCGGTCATCATGTAACCAACGACAATATTTTTCACTTCATCTACTGTAGCAGGGGTTTGCACCTTGGATTTGTTTTCATCAGGGTCTTCACCCGTAGCAATCTTATAGGCATTAAGTAAAGCGTATTTTCTGGCATAAGTAGAAGCCTTTCCAAATCCCTTGTCGCCTGGGTCAAGTCCACGCCCAAAACTTTCCACGTCTATGTATTCTGACGTGTTGTCCAGATTGATAATGCGTAGGGTCATTTTTATGATGTCCATATAGTTGATGGATTCCCCTCCACCTTCTTTAACAACTCTAATTATTTCCGATTTAACAAGTTCCTGCTTAATGGGGATGCTGACAAGGCCATGCTTGGACTCAGCTTCTTTCACTTCCAAGGTGACATCAATATCCTGTACTGCCTTGTAGGCATAATTACCTTTGCCTACGGTCAGGTTCTTTTCGATATTTTTTATCTCATTTGAGACAAGCTGTATCTTCTGATATAGATTTGGCTTTTCTTCCATAATAATTGGTTTTAATACATCAATTTTGCATGTTTTATCACGTCCCAGGCATTACAAGCCCATCTGCTGTGTGGTACGCCTTCTTTGGTCTTGTATCTTATCCTTCCGGATTCGCACAACTCTTTCAGCCTTTTGAGACCGCCTACTATCGAAGCTGCTTCGTATTTCCCGAAAGACTTGTTGTTTAAGACGATTTTCAATACATCTTCGTTTATCATAAGCATTTTATTTTAAGCAGATAATTGCCGAGAAACCCGGATACTCTGTTGCTGATACCCGGTATTTCACGTCCATTTTGTTTTTAAGTGTCCCGATCAAGCGGAGGTCACGATTGCGGCGTGATGCTTCCAGCTTGATTCCGTTGTGCCGTTTCCTGTCATAGGGAACCTTGTAAATGTCCCCTTTCTTCATTTCGTCAAAAAGACGTACTGTCTGGTAGTTTTCGTCTACTGTAATTTCTCTAACCATAGTTTAAGTATTTGATTGTTTGCTGGCAGAACGGGACTTGAACCCGTGACTTCCATGCTAACCCTTACATGGCGTTCTACCGCCTGAACTATCTGCCAATGAAAATACCGGACTTTCATAGCCCGGCATCTACCCATTTTCAAACTATAAAAACTAATCTACTAAGCCAGCTAATGACTTGACCATGTTCTTGAAGTTGTCAAACTTCGATTCAATCTTTTTCTCTTCTTCCATGTAATACAGCATTGATTTTTTGTATTCTTCGGATTCGCGTTGCAGATTCTGTGTGTATGCCACAAGTTCATCATGCGTCATACCCTGTAATTCTTCATTTGTTTTCATGTCTATTCTTTTTAATGTTTTTGATTTCAGTTTCTATCTCCTTATCGAACAGCTCCCGTCTGTCCAGTTCCCTTGAGCGTGCCGCCAGAATGGCACTGATGTCCGCAAATTCATCACAGATGCTTTTTATTGTTTCTTGCAGCTCGTTCATTGTCCAGTCTGTTTGCGATTGAAAAACCAGTGATTATAAACCCGACAAATCCTATCCAGTACATAGCAGACAGGTCTTGATTGAAGTGCATTACCAGAACGGACAATGCACAGAGAAAAAGTAGTATTTTCATAACCGTGTGTATTAAATATCGCTCCCGTGGGCGTTCCGGTGGTTGCCTTACTGCTTATCAAAGGTCTGGTAAGCCACGGGTATATATAGTTCATGCTGGTGTCTAATCAGTGAAGATTGTCTTTGTAGCCGACCTACGGCCACCTGCAATCGTATAAGTCGTTTTTGTTCTCACGGTGATTAATGCGCTGCGTTCGCCTATTGTCAGTCCCTTACTCACATCCTTTTCACCGTGCCGCTATCGCTACTCAGTCGAACCCCTTTTGCGTTAGGTGTAGCGGTACACCTAAAATTTTCATCATGTCAAAGAACCAATCAAGTAGAACCCTGCCCGATTCTCGCTATCGGTTGCCGTTCAGTCCGTCAGCAGGGTAGGTGAGTTACCAGCGTGTCACTGCCATGCCTTGTGATAACTGAAGGTTGATGTAGTCCATGCCATCATCTTCAGGCAGGTTGTATTCTTCAAGAAGGGCTTCGTATTTGTCCACCTCTTCAGTAAGTGCTTTGATGTATTCTTGCTTGCTGTCAGCGTTGAAAGCCCTGCATAAAGTCTCTTCATCTGCGTTGTAGGCGAAGTTCAGGTCTTTGTGCAGCCCGTCAAGTTCTTCTTCGATTTCGTGGCGCGTCATAGTCATGCGATATTTAAAAGGTTAGCTTTCTTGAAGCATCTGTATTCTTGTCTCTCAGTATCGAAGTACACCTGAACGGTGTCATTCTTCTTTCTGCTTTCACCTGATGTGGCTGGTATCAGATTTTCTTTCAGCGTGCCGTAGGCTTCACGAACAGAACCATCTACCTTTTTGAAGTAGAACTTTACGATTCTTTGCTTCATTGCAGCTTTCAGCTTCATGTTTGCCCAGGCGCATTTCATTGCTTCACTCATAGAGAAACCGTTTCTCTTTACCAACTGCCATGCAAGGCTCATAATCTCGTGTAATACATTTCTTTTCATAATCGTGTGTTTTATAAATGAATTTACTATCTTTGTTTCGTATCAGTGTTACGTTTCTGATGCAAATATATAGTAAATAACTATACTATCAAATTTAATGTATAGTAAAATACTATATTTAAACATTTATTAACCTATATACTGTGTATATAGTAAAATAGTATAGTAATAAACGATATATTTATATAGTTATGGATTCACCTAAAGTCATAAACTTTATTTTGGAAAGAGAAAAGCTCAAAGCTGGTACTTTCGCTAAAGCAATAGGAGTAACCCCTACACAGATTTACGATTTGCAGTCAGGTAAAACAAAGAAAATATCAGAATCGATAGCAAATAAAATTGTGAATGCTTTTCCTATTTATAATAAAGTGTGGGTTTTAACAGGTTCTGGTTCTCCAATTGAGGAATCATTGCAGCAAGTCCCCATTAGAGATGATGATGGTGAGTTTTTTACCGAGAATCACAATAATGTAAAATTCTACAATCTAGGGGATAGATACCGGATGGTTGTTAAGTTAGTTCCTTTTGCTGCATACGGAAGATTTGCCAATGAATGTGATACCTTGGAAGCAGAAAAAGAGGGATGGGAGGAGGAATCGTTTGAGACAGATAAAATCGTCCACGGAAAGTATTTTGCTTTTGAAGTTAAAGGTGAAAGTATGGATGATGGAACAAGGAATAGTTTTGAGGAAGGAGATAGAGTTCTTGTTCGTGAACTTGACCGCATGCATTGGAAAGATGGGCTGAGATTCAATGATCATCCTTATTGGGTGGTGGTTTTTGATTCATCTGTACTTATTAAACAGATTGTTGCCCAGGATTTAGAGAAAGGAACAATAACCTTTCACTCACTGAATCCATCCCCGGAATACTCTAACTTTACATTAGAAATGGATAAGATAAGGGCCTTGTATTATGTACTCCAAAAGAAGCCAAGAACAGTAAAGTATTAGCCATGAGATTCAATCAATACCTTTGGAATCTGTACAAGAACTCTCCAGACGGGAAGTCTGCCATATCCAGCTTTTCTGACAGAAAAGAGTGGATTGAGGAAGAACGTCTGTTCGAGAAGTACAACCCGAAAATTAAGGACGGATTCAATTCTGAAATGATTTGCGGGATACTGGAAGATTTCTGGTGTTACAAAGTTTCAGAATATGAAGGTACAATATTAAAATCCCTGGATGATGCCGGAAAGCTGTATGAGGAAATCATATCTACCGGGCTGATGATAGAAACGGAAGAAGTTTTAAGGATTGGAGATTTTGACCAAATGCTTGGCTACATTCCATTACTTTCAATGGAACTGAACTATATGTTTGGTGAATACTTTTTTCCCTATTTATATATCAACGAACTTTTCCATCTTGAAAAATTAGCTGATTACTTTGAAATAGAACTTCCTCCGATTCCAAAGAAAGCTGACTACAAAGCCAGGTGTATGTATTATTGGGAATTGTGCAAAGTATTCTATCGATTCAGGACGGAAAACGGTTTGTCTCCCGATGAGCTAAGCGCTTTCATGTATGATTATGCTCCCAATCTTCTGATAAAGGAAGAGAACGCAGAAATGCCCAAACCATCATCTGCGTGGTTTATCGGAGGATTAATTAAAGGATATGGGAAAGAATGGACGGTTGGATTTTGGCAATCAAATAAGGAAACAAAGAAAGGGGATGTACTCATACATTATGAAACATCTCCAGTAAGTGCCATCACTTGCTTGTGGATAGCACAGGTTGACGGTGTAATAGACCCATTTGCCCACTACTACAGCAATACTTATGTAAGCAATAAAATTGATATTCCTCATATCTCATTAAAAGAGCTGAAAGCAGACGAATACTTTTCAAATCATCCGCTTATCAGAAAGAATTTTCAAGGAGTCAATGGATGGCCGGTTACGGGAAAGGATTATGCAGAACTCATGAGGATGATAGAAGCAAAAGGATTTGACACATCTGTACTTCCACAAATATACGCACCGTCATTGCCGGAAGGAATAGTCATTAAGGAGGAAAAAGATGTAGAGAAAAAACTACTGGAGCCATTGTTGAATGAAATGGGGTGGTATGAGCATAAAGACTACATTCGTCAGTTGCCAATCCATGCAGGGAGAGGACATCGTATATTCCCGGATTATGCACTTCATTATGACAACAAGCCAGAAGAAGAAAAAGCAAAGGTATTGATTGAAGCAAAATACCACATGAAGAACAACCATGAAATAGAATCAGCCTTTCTTCAGGCATTCTCTTATGCCAAGTTACTTCTATCTTCGGTGATTGTTTTGTGTGATAAGGAATGTATTCTTGTCTATGAGAGTAAGGAAGGATTCAGCAGGAGCAGATACAAGAAGTATTATTGGGAGGACATGAGAAATCCTGATTTATATAACGAATTAAAGAACAAACTAACTATCTAAATCCATGAAGAAAATACTGCTGACTATACTGGCAATATCATTGTTTGGCTGCGGAGGGAACAAGCCGTCCCAGGAACAGAAGGATAAAGCCGACAGATACGTTCAGAGTCTTGTGGACGCCGATATAGGAATCTACAAAGGCGAACTGACCGACGCGAACTTTCTCATCCTTGCCGTAGACGCTTATTCTGGAGCAAACTTTGATGCTTATGCACGTACATACCTGGAAGAAGCACAAGGTAAAGGACTGGAGATAAAAGGAGTCTATATTGTAGACATCAAGAACTGCCAGTTCGGCGATGGCTGGGTATCCGGTGACAGGATAGGGAAGGCATTCAAGTAGAAAAAATGTTCTAATGAGTATCCTTATTTAGCTTAAATTTAATTATAAACAATTGATACACAGCGATTTTATATTATTCTTAGATAATCATTCGTAATGAGTAAGTCGCGGGTTCGAGTCCCGCTTTCGGCTCCGACTTAAAACCGCTTATTCCATTGTGAATTAAGCGGTTTTTCTGTTTTCTATACTCGTATTAAACACCCAGTACTATATTGGCGTCAATATTCAATTTCTGGCTGATTTCGCGGGCTACTTTCAAGGTCGGTTCACATTTACCGGAAATATAATCACTCAAGCGTGAAGGACTGACTCCGATTAATTTTGCTAAAGATTTCTGATTAAGTCCCATCTCATACATACGAAGTTTGAGGACATCAACCAGCGTTGGTTCTCCCAGTGCGAAATGTTCTTCAGAATAATCTGCAACGAGATTAGAAAGTAATTCCAACTCTATACTATGAGGATTATCCAGAGGGGTTTCATCGGTAACCAGTGGAAGTAATTCCTCAACTCTTTTTACTGCCCAATCGTATTGAGCTTTTGTTTCTATCTTTGTCATGGCTCTTGGTTGATCGGTAATTGCCGATTCGGTTTAATTATAAAACTGAACAATCAGCTATCTTATCATACTCGGCATGAGTGCCTATAAAACGAATATAAACGAACTTTATAGTGAATTTTATCACTACAATCAGTCTGTAGCTATTACCTTTGATATTGAATACATAATGTTGGTTACCCACATTATCTACGCTATTAAAGGTCTTTTTTACGTCTGCAAAGCAAGTCCATTCGCTTCTTTTGACTATGGTAGTCCATTCTTGCAAAGCTACTTTTGCATCAGGATGCGCTTCTGCATATTCTTTTATAGCTTGTTCTGTAAATATTCTCATTAGATTCACTCAATTGTCATGTGGCAAAGATAAGAATAAAATTCTGATTTGTAAAATAAAATTCTATTATTTGGAATTGTGGTAAGCGCTTCTAAAACGCCTAAGCGTTTGCTTTCAAACTCAAGTGCATTTAAAGTAAAACGCCCTTGCGTTTTATTTAAAACGTAAAGGCGTTTAAGTTAAAACACAAAGGCGTTTTTTCAACCCTGTTTTAAAGGTTGAAAAGCCTACAGTTTCTGGTCTGAAATAAGCCGGGCGATGCGTGTCTTGCTCTGTGCCCCTTTGGTGAGCAGGTACACATGCTTGTAGGCATCGCGGTTCAGTTCCGTAGGCGAGCCGTTGATGAGGATGATGTTCCGGTCGTTGGCAAACTTCAGGATACCGTTCACGTTGTTCGGGTGAAGCTTACCGATTTCGTCCATCATACAGTGCAGCTTGAAGTCCTTGAACTTGCGCGAAGCCCCTTCCTTGAACACGTTCAGCAACATGATGTTGATCATGGCCTTCACCAGAATGTCCGTACCTTCCGAACCCACGTTCGACAGCTTCTCTACGAAGCCCGTGTCGTTGTTGTTCTCGATGATGCGGAAACGCAGCTCGAACGAGTCGTACAGGCGGATGCTGTCGTAGCGGTAGGCGTGAATCTCCTTGATGAAGTCGCGGAGCAGGGCGATGGCCTCCTGTTTCACCAGCTGCTCGTTTTCCGACGAGAAGAGGTTGGTGCCTGGCGTGAGGTCATAGGCATGCTCGTTGTAGTACTTCTGGATGGCACGCAGACAGTTCACTACACGGTTGCTGCTTTCTTCCACCTTCATTTCGATGCACTGGATAACGCCCACGAAGTTGCACGTCTGGAATCCCTTGTTCACCTGACCGATGAGGTCCTGAATGTCGTCTTCCGAAGCCGTGAGCATTGAGGTATCCATGCTGATGCGCTTGAAGATGTCGGAGTGCTCGTTGTTGATGCGGCGGACGAATTCGCTGATTTTGTTCTCTTCCACAAAGTCATGCAGTTCCTCGGCAAAGCGGATGTACTCCCAGTCCTCGGTAAACTTGGTCTTGAACTTGAAGGTATTCTCTTCGTCGAAGTGACCGGTGAAGAGGTTCACCTCTTTGCGCAGACGGTTTTGCAGCGTCATGTACTGGCTGTCCGTGCGGCCCAGTTCGTCAATCAGTTCCAGGCAGGTGCGCGGCGTGTGGATTTCCAGCGTGACGGTGTTCTCGGGATTGAAAATATCCTGATGCGGCTTGTACCAGTCATAGGCCGAAATCTTGCTGTACGCCTCCAGGTTGGCTTGAAGCTGTGTCACTTCCTTTTCTGCCTGCTGCAGTTCTTTGTTCAGGGCATCAATCTGCTCCTGCAAGCCCGAGGTTTCCCGGCGCAGGTTGTCCTTCTCCTGGCTGAGCTGGCGTTTCTGTTCCTCCTGTTCACGCTTCCATTCCGGAATGTGGTCGATGAGGTCGCGCTTGTCCTTCTGGTACTCGATGAGCAGGGTGGCGTGCTCCTTGATGAACTGCAGTTCCCGGTCGATGTCGCGCAACTGGCTGCTAATCTGTTGCAGACGTTCGGTGTCGGCCCCCTGCGAGTGCAGTTCCTGCTTCATCTGGCGCTCGTATTCGGCTTTTTCCGTGGCGATGCGCTGCTGCTCTTCCTTATCCTCCAGACGGATGCTTCCGGCCTGTGTCTCCTTCTCGTGTGCGATGTCCTGCTGCACCCGGTTCCATTCCTGCTTCAGCTGGTTCAGTTTTTCGCTCTTTTCGCGGTTCAGGTTGTTCAGTTTACCGTCAATTTCCTTCAGTTCTGCGGCGATGCGTTGCTTTTCCTCTTCCAGTTTCCGGAGTTTGGCAGTACGTTCGGCTTCCGCCTTCTTCTTCCAGTCGTCCAGGTCGAGCATATCCTTCTGGTACTGCTGTTCCAGTTTCTCCAGCTCGTATTCCTGCACAGCTATCACGTCTTTCTGTTCCTTGATGCGCGGCTGGTATTTGGCTTTCAGCTGCTCTTCCAAAGCCTCTTTTTCCTGTTGCAGACGGAGGGTTTCAACCTGGATTTCCGCCAGTCGCTTGATGCCCTTGTCATGTTCCGCCTGATAGTCGTCGATGGAGCGGATGTGGCGCTCAATGTCTTGCAGGGAAATGGAGATGCCGTAGAACGACGTGCCCTCATCTACAATCTTCGGTGAGAGGTTGGTCTGCCAGAGGATGGACTCGTCGCACAGCTTACCGATATTTTCTTCCCATCCCTTCTTGTGTTCCTTGAGCCAGCCTTGCAGAGTGCTCTTGCTGTTTTTCAGGAAGGTTTCCAGTTCGTCCATACGCGGGCGAAGTTGCAAGTGCTCGGCTTGCAGCTGCATCAGTGCCTCGTCTTTTTCCTTCAATCCCTTCTGCAACTCTTCTTCCCACTTCAGCGTGAGTTCCTTGATGATGAGCTGAGCATTGTTGATGCGGTTCTTCTTGCTCATGTGCAGACCGGTGTACGACTGGATGCGGTGTTTCAGCTCCTCCTGCTCGGCTTCGAAGAAAGTCTCCTTGCGGCACAGCTGCATCTGGTAGTCGAGGGCGGTCAGTTCGTTCTGTTTGCTGCTGCGCTCCGGATGCAGTTGCTGGGAGAGCTGTTCGTATTCCTGGTAAAGCGCTTCGGTAGCCGCTTCGTGCTGACGGCGGGCTTCTTCGATGCGGGCATTGAACGTGTTGTTCAGTCCCTCAAGCTGCTTGATTTTGGCCTCGTGGATGCGGTTCCACTGTTCGTCGAGGCTCTGGATGAGCGACTTGTACTTGGTGGAGATTTCCGTGTAGTGTGAGGTAAGGATGCGCTGCTCCTCCTGCAATCCCTGTTGCTTGTTTTTCCACTCTTCCTTGCGGGCCGAACGCTCCATGATTTCCTCTATCTGGCACCGGGCATATTCCTTTTCCTTCTGCTGTGCTTTCTGCAGTTCGTTGTTCAGGATGGCCAGCGCCTCCTGCATCTTGTCGCAGCGCTGGCGCGACTGTTCCTGCAACTCTTGACGGCGGGCGAGGAGGGTGGTACGTGCCTTCTCAGCCTGGTGCTTCTGTTCCTCGGCCTTGGGCAACTGGCTTTCGGTAAGGCGGTAGGTGGCGGCCAGTTCGCGGCAACCCTGCACGAGAGCAGTCTGCTGGCGTGATACCTGTGCCGAGAGGGAGGTGATTTCCTTGGCCTGTTTCTGTGTCTCGCGTTTTTGGAACTCTTCGATGTCGCGCAGGCGGGTTTCGAAGTTCTTCAGGTGTTCCTTGTAGGTGTTCAGGTCGATGGCCGTTTCGTCTTCGTTGATGGACGAGATGATGGTCTTCTTGATGAACTCCGCATCGAGCTTTGAGTTGAGGAGCACGTTCTGTATGGTACGCGGAATATTCTGGTACTGCTTGCTCTCCATGAGCGAGTAGCGGCTCATTTCAGGACCTGCCCCGTTGCCGTAGAGAATGTTACGGTATTCGTCGTAGGTATAGATGATGCGTGAGTAGTCCACTCCATACTGGTCGAGGGCGGCACGGATACGGTCGTTTCCGCTGTAGGCCGTGCGGTTCTCGTCGACAAAGAATTCCATGCGGTAGGGCGAGTCGATGAAACGGTAGCACACGCGGCCCATCGACTTGAAGCTCAGGATGCAGAACGCTCCCTGCTCGGTGGTTACCTCGTAGATGATGTAGGAGTTGGAGTAGGGGAAGTAATATTCCGTGTAGCTCTGCTTCTCTACGGGGATACCCAGCTTCTGGGTGTCGGCATTGTAGAAAAACAGGATGGCGCGCAGCACGGTACTTTTTCCCACTCCCTGCGTGCCGATGAAGTGCACATTCCCGTCCAGGTAAATGTCGTCGGCATAGGGAATGTTGGCGCTGTTGATAAAGATGATTCTATTCAGGTTTCTCATTGTCTTCCGTTTCAGTGTCGTCGTAAATTTGGATACTTTCAATCAGGCGTTCCAGGTAGTGCCAGGAACTCATCACCTTGTAGGTGTTGGTCTTCTCGTTCTCCAGTTCCAGGAATGACTCCTTGGTGAGCTGGCGAATCAGGTTGTCGAGCACGTCCTTGCGCACGTCCTTGTCGGAGAAATGCTTGCGCAGTCCGTCGAGCTTGTTTTGCAGCATCACGTTGATGTTGGCCTCCACCAGAATCTGTTCGGGCTGGAAGCGGAAACCCGCACCGAAAGTCTCGTCGTAGGTCTTGAACAGGTCGAGCACGTCAATCCAGTAGTAGGCACGCATAATTTTCTGTTCCATTGTGGTACGCGGTTCCACGCGCGAGAAGTAAAAGTATTCGTTGCCCCGTTCCAGGGTATAGCCGATTTGGGCGAAGTAGACCGAGAGCGCTTCGAAGTGGTCGTCTATCTGGTCGTACATGTCGCGCACGGCTTCGTTGCAGCTGTTCGAACTGATGAACTGTCCCTTCTGGAGGCAGTCGAACAAGGCCGCAGTATTGTCAGGTATATGTATGTTCAGTTCCATAAGTCAAATGTATAGGGATGAATGGGTTACGAGTTGGCCGGATACACCTTGGCATATTCGTACTGGTGATACAGGCCGAATTCCTCGCTGATGCGGAGACGGTTTTCGTAGAGCGACACCATCTGGCAGAACAAGGTGGTGCGTTCCTGCTCGTCCACTTCGCGGGCGAAGGTGTAGTGCATCAGGTAGTGGAAGAGGTCTTCTTCCGGAGCCGACGCATCGTTCCAGCGGGCTTGTGCCTGCGCCTGTATGTAGTCGCTCAGGGTTTCTTCCAGGTCGATGACCTCCTGGTACATGGCCTGCGATTCCATGTCCTCCTCGCTGAAGGCGCCCGCCTCGTTGCTGCGGATAATCTCGCGGTACTGCAGGTTGCGCAGCACTTTCAGGATGACCGGACGTGCCTCGTCGGTACTCAGGTAGGGCAGTGACAGCTTGAACGAAGACGGCACACTGCCTTCCACCAGAACGGAATGTTCTCTTTCGAGCACTTCTGAGAGGTTGCTTCGCGAACGCAGCTCAAACTGGTCTTGCAAGTATTTCACCTTCCGGATTTTCTCTACCAGAATCACCTGGCTCTTAATTTGGTTCAGGTAGTTGATGATGTCCTGCTGGGCACGGATGAGGCTGTGGGCCGAGAGCTGGAGTTCGCTACGCAGCTCCAGCAGGATGCGGTTCAGTTCCTCGTCGGTAGCCTGCTGGAAAAACCGTCGTTCCTCGTGCAGGATGAGGTTTTCGGTGGTATCAATCAGCTGCTGGATGTGAATCCGCTTCTTGTCCAGGTTTTCCAGTTTGGCAATCTTTATCTGGTAAGTCGGTTCGTGCTTGAACGCATTGTCGATGCTGCTCTGCAGGTTCATGATGTTGCGGATGGTGGTACGCGCAATCTTCTGGAAGGTAATCTTGATGTTGCGCACATAGCTCTCCTTGCGCGAAGCAATCTGTTCCTTCTCGTAGTAGTCCATCAGTTCGTGCAGGAAGGCAATGTTCTCGTCGATGATGGCCGTGTTGATTTCCTCGTTCGCTTCGAGGAGCAGTTCGAAAAAGTCGAGGAAGCGGGCATCCAGTTCCACGAAGTTGCCGTTCTGGCGGATGACTTCTTTCTCTATGAGCAGTTTCAACCGGTTTTCATCGTCCTTGAGCAGTGCCAGTGCGTCGGAATAGCGGAAACTCAGCGTTTTTCGTTTCTCGAACATTTCCGTGAGCAGTCCCCTGGCCGCCGCAATGGTATTGATAATTTCGTGAATCGATCGGAATATATACATAGTCTAGTTGAAAATTCGGGCAAAGTTATAATTTGCCCGCCAATTTTCCTAATGTTCCGAAGCGATTTTCCCCCTCTTGCGGAGTGCTTTTCAGGAAGGAAAGAGCAGGTTCCAGTACTTCCCCGTCAGTACTTCAGTACTTCTTAGGCAGTACTCGAGTACTTCCCTGAAAGTACTGCAGTACTCCCTTGGCAGTACTGGCTGGATGAAAGATGATGGTACTTGTTTGATGGAACGGGAGTCTTATTCCTGACTCACAGCAGCAAACACGGGGCGTAGCTGCTGGCTTTCGGTCTCGAAGCCGTACCAGTAGCAGTGGCCTTCTTCGGGAGCAGGAAGCTTGCACAGGCGGAGGTCGTCGCGGTACATACCCATGCACACCGTCCACGCTTCGGGCGGAGTGACGTGCTTTGTGCGTACCCGTTCAGCCGGCTCTTTCTTGAGTGACATGCCGGCTTCAATCCAGGCCCGGCTCATGGTGGTAAGGAAATGAGGGTAGTGCTCCTTGCAGAAATGGTAGAGCAGGATACCCCGTCGCTCCAGTCCCATGGGCTGGTCGATGACCCCGATTTGAATCAGGTGGCCCAGGAAACGTGTCAGAAAGTCGGGTTCTTCTACAATCAGACGGCGGGTGATTTCCTGCCAGGCCGGTGCGTTGTAGAATCCGTCGAGCAGACGCGATAGCTGGCGGGCTGTCTGTAACTCGTCGGGGGTGATTTCACGGGTCTGGAGCACTTCGTAAGGGGGAAGGGGAGAATAGCAGATGCCAAGCTCTTCGGCCCGGCGCCGCATCTCCGTGCCCGGCAGCAACTTCAGAGATTCCAGCTGGATTTCTCCCGCACGGTATTCGGCCAGCGTGCGTACGTCGTCGAAAATCTGTGAGAGGTGATACAGCGGCAGTCCCGCAATCAAGTCGGCGTGCGTTTCCATGTTGTCCAGTGCGCAGAGGTAACGCAGACCCTCCAGTGCATCGGCCAGTTTGCCGGCTCTCCGGCTGACGGTAAGCACTTCTTCGTGCAGGCTCTGGATACCTGCTTCCAGGTGAAGCAGTCCCTTAGGCATGGAAGCCAGTTCCTTTTTCAGTTCTTCCGAAAGCAAAGCCGGATGGATTTCCAGGTGGAAACGCATGTCGGGGAACTCGCGGAAGAGGTCGAACAGGGCTTTGGCCCGGTGGCTCTGGTAGTTGAATGTGCGGTCGAGTACCCGGATGTTACGGATGCCTTTCTCGTGAATCAGTCGGACACGTTCGCGGATTGCCTCGACGGAAAGCGTGCGGACCGGCTTTTCTCCTCCGCTCACACAGAATGCGCAGGTGTTGAAACAGCCGCGGGTAGTTTCCAGTTGCACGAACGGCTTGCTCCAGTTGAAGAACGGACTTTGTTCGGGATTCACCAGCTTGTCGAAAACCATTACACGTGAAAGTCCGTTGTCATGATATTGTCCTTCCGCATCCAGAAAGCAGAGTCCCGTGATACGGGTCCATTCCTTCGGTTGCTGCCAGCAGGCGAGCCATTGCGGAAAAGTCTCTTCACCTTCTCCCCGGAACACGCAGTCTACAAAGCGGTTGGTGCGCAGGAAGTCTTCGTTGTGTCCCAGGAACTCCGGACCGCCCAGTGCCACCACGCAACGGGGCAGCATGGCTTTCACCCGACTGATGACGTGCATGAGCACTTCGTGGTTGAACAGCCAGCAGGTAGCTGCCAGAATATCCGGTGCCTGACGTACGACTTCTCCGGCTGTCATGCCCGGATTTTCGTTGATAGTGGCCGACACCACTCCCCATTCCAGGGACGGGTCGTGCATGACTTGTGCGTGCAAGGCCGGAAGGGCCAGTGAGGCGTGAGCGTACGAGCTGTTCAGGTCGAGCCAGAGAATTTTCATGGGTAAACGGGAATCAAGTGATGAATGAATAGGACAAAGTAAAAGGATTTGCAAGCCGATGAGAAACCGGACTGCAAATCCTTTATGGTGACGGGACCCTTCCTTTATGGAAAATGCCCGGTACTGTTTTTTAGATTACGTACTGTGAACTGATAGATTCGTTCGACATCACGCGGCGGATAGTTTCAGCAAACATGTCGGCGATAGACAATTGTTTTACCTTAGCGCAGCGCTGTGAGTAAGGAATACTGTCAGTGAATACAATTTCTTCCAGCTGAGAGTTCTGTACACGTTCAGAAGCCGGGCCAGACATTACACAGTGAGAAGCGATAGCGCGTACAGAGCGTGCACCTGCTTCCTTCATGATGTCGGCAGCCTTGGTGATGGTACCAGCTGTATCCACCATGTCGTCAATCAGAATTACGTTCTTGTCTTTTACGTCACCGATAATCTGCATGGAAGCTACTACGTTTGCTTTTTCGCGTGTCTTGTGGCACAATACCAAAGGCACATCCAGGTATTTAGCGTATGTGCTGGCACGTTTCGAACCACCCACGTCAGGAGTAGCGATAACCAGGTCTTCCAGGTTCAGTGACTGGATGTAAGGAGCGAAGATGGTAGACGCATACAAGTGGTCAACCGGAATATCAAAGAATCCCTGAATCTGGTCAGCGTGAAGGTCCATGGTAATCAGACGGTCGATACCTGCTACGCTCAGCAAGTCGGCTACCAGTTTCGCACCGATAGACACACGCGGTTTGTCCTTGCGGTCCTGACGAGCCCATCCGAAGTAAGGAACTACGGCAATGATACTCTTGGCTGATGCACGCTTGGCAGCGTCAATCATCAGGAGGAGTTCCATCAGGTTGTCTGAGTTAGGGAAAGTGGACTGTACCAGGAATACATGCTGTCCACGGATTGATTCTTCATAGGAAACTGCAAATTCGCCGTCTGCGAAATGAGTAATGTTCATGTTACCAAGTTCACAGCCCAGGCTGTTACAGATTTTTTCTGCAAGGTATCTCGAGTTTGTACCAGAGAATACCTTAAAAGGTGATGTTGCGCTCATTGTAAAAATAGATAATATTGCCTTATTTTCTGCAAAAGTACGCCATTTCTTTAAGCCGGACAAACGTTTCCGGCAGAATTTTAGCGAATGACTCAGTCGGCCAGTCGCTTCAATTTTCTGAAATGAGCGATAAGTTCTTGATAATTGTAGTCTGAAGCGGGGTCAAACTTGTTCCACAGTCCTCCTAAGATAGCGGCTCCCCCGAAGCCGAAATCCTTCACCTGAAGCAGGTTGTTTTCGTCTACACCTCCCAGGGCAATGACCCGTTTGTCGATAATGCCTTTCTCGGCAGCTTCACGGATGGATTCCGATGTGAAGGCTGATGCATAGCCTTCTTTGGAAATGCTGTCGAATATCGGGCTGAGGAATACGTAGTCGCACATTTTCTTGTCGGCCATCACCTCGTCAAAGGTATGGCAGGATGCACTTACGTGTCCGGTATAGTTATCCGGAATCAGCGGATTGCGATGGCTCAGGTGAATGCCCTTGAGCTTATATTCTTCTTTTAAATAAAAATGGTCGTGTACGACAATACGCTTGTGGTATTTCTCGGGAATGAGGGTTAGCAAACGCTCCGCATAAACCGGAGCCGTGTCGGGTTTACGCAGATGGAGTATGTCCAGTCCCTCGTCGAACAGAGTAGTAATGATCTTGTCTTCCTCTACAAAATAAGTAGGGGTTGTTATCAATATTAACTTCATGCGGTTACACAAATTGTGGCGCAAAGTTAGTAACGTCTTTGTAATATTCCTAATGCCTGTGAATATTTATTTTTGAGGGGACTGAAGCGCTTTGACATTTTAAGTGAAATGCCGGAGCGTTTTATCTGAAATACCTTGGTGTTTCATGCAAAACGCTTCGGTGTTCTGCTTAAAACGTCAAGGTATTTGGAAAAGAGATTATAAATTCTTTTTATGTATTTGATAATTAATAATTTATGGGCTCTTTAAAAATTGTATGTCTTGTTTTTTATCATTCAACAAATTACGGCTTACTTCTGCAAAAGTTCGGAGATCTATCACTCTAAAACGTGAATGTTTGGACCGGATGTCGATATTTTCGTATTTTTGCAATAATTTAATAGGAGAGGGCTTATTTTTCGGCTCCTCCTGATTTATTTGTACTGATATGATCCAGATTTTAGTGATTGATGATGAAGATCCCATCCGCAACCTGCTGGCGCGCATGATTGAGCTGGAAGGCTACAAGGTGTGGAAAGCGAGTGACTGCCAGAGTGCATTGAAACTGCTGAAAGCACAACCGTTTGATGTGGTGCTTTGTGACGTGTTTCTCCCCGATGGAAACGGAGTCGATTTCATTCGGGAGATAAAAAAGCATCGTCCGGAAGCGGAGGTGATTCTGCTTACCGCTCACGGCAATATTCCGGATGGGGTGCAGGCCATTAAGAACGGGGCATTTGATTACATAACCAAGGGAGATGACAACCGCAAGATTATTCCGACAATCAGTCGTGCGGTGGATGAGGTAGAAAAAAAGAAAGGAAAGGTCGCTCCTCCCATATCCTATTCGTTTGATTCGATTATCGGAAGTTCCAACGGACTGAAGCAGGCAGTTGCGCTGGCCCGGAAAGTGGCCGATACGGATGTGCCGGTGCTGCTCACGGGTGAAACCGGTACCGGAAAGGAAGTGTTCTCCCACGCTATCCATTACGCGAGCCCTCGCAGTCAGTATCCTATCATGGCCATCAACTGTTCGGCTTTCAGCAAAGACTTGCTGGAGAGTGAGCTTTTTGGTTACAAGGCCGGAGCCTTTACCGGAGCCATGAAAGACAAGCCTGGCCTGTTTGAAGTGGCAAATCACGGTACGGTTTTTCTGGATGAAATCGGTGAAATGGCTTTCGACCTTCAGGCGCGTTTGCTGCGTGTGCTCGAAACCGGAGAATATATTAAGGTGGGAGATACCAAGCCAACGAAGGTGGATGTACGCATCATCTCGGCCACCAACCGCGATTTGAAAAAGGAAATTGAGAACGGGCATTTTCGTGAGGACCTTTATTTCCGCTTGTCGGTGTTCCAGATTCATCTGCCTCCGTTGCGTGAGCGGAAAGAAGATATTGAAATGCTGGCAGAGACTTTCCTGAAACGCTTCGCTGCAAAACTGAAGAAAGAAATCAAGGGGATGACTTCCGAGGTGGTGGACATACTGAAAGGAGCTGAGTGGCGGGGGAATATCCGCGAACTGAAGAACGTGATGGAGCGCAGTGCCATCGTCTGCGATGAAGAAGTGACCGTGCAGGATTTGCCGATTGACTTGCAATGTGCCGGAATGGACGAAGAGCAGGGTAAGGAAGAGTTTGAACTGGCAGTGATTGAGCAGAAACATATCACGAAAGTGCTGCAATACACCAGGGGAAACAAAACAGAAGCGGCGCGTCTGCTGAAAATCGGCCTGGCCACGCTTTACCGTAAAATAGAAGCTTATCATATTTCCGTATAGGAATGTTTTATCATTTTGATATTTCAAAATAATAGTGAGCCTTCTCAAATTGAGAAGGCTTTTTTTGTGCCTTTTTCTTTTACTATTTCTATAACAATTAGATTATCAGCAGATTATGAATGTCCTTTAAATTGTGGCATACCCTTTGCCCTACGTATGCCGTGAATTTAACTGATTGTTTATCGAAAAAAAGAAAAAAACTATGGAACTATTTACAATGGGATTTTTAATCTGTCTGTTAGGCGGCCTCGCCTGCTTCTGGTTGTTTTATAAATGTATTGACTGGTTTGAACGAATTTGAAAGGAGAAACTTTTATGTATACCACATTATTTATTGTGAGTGTCATCATGTTCGGCTATTTGATGTATGTGCTTGTGAAGCCGGAGAAATTCTGATAAAGTAGATATTGATTAATTCTGGGTATTATGAATACAGAAATTTTAGGTGTTGTAGTGCAAATTGTTCTGATGATAGTGCTAAGCTATCCGCTTGGAAAATATATGGCGAGAGTGTATAAGGGTGAAAAAGTCTGGTCGGACTTCATGCAGCCGGTAGAAAACCTGATTTTCCGATTCTCAGGTATCCACCCGCAAGAAGAAATGAACTGGAAGCAGTTCTTGAAAGCTTTGCTGGTGGTGAACCTGTTCTGGTTTATCTGGGGTATGATACTGCTGGTGATTCAGGGCAGTCTTCCGCTTAATCCAGATGGAAATGGCGGGCAGACGGTGCATCAGGCTTTCAACACCTGCATCTCTTTCATGGTGAACTGTAACGAGCAGCATTATAGCGGAGAAAGCAACCTGACTTATTTCACGCAGTTGTTTGTCATTATGCTTTTTCAGTTTATTACAGCTGCCACCGGTATGGCGGCCATGGCAGGCATTATGAAAGCACTGGGTGAAAAGACGACCAAAACCATCGGAAACTTCTGGAATTACCTTGTGCTGAGCTGTACACGTATCTTGCTGCCGCTTTCACTGGTAGTGGGCTTTATACTGATAACGCAAGGCACTCCGATGGGATTCGACGGAAAGATGGAGATAATAACGCTCGAAGGGGTTACACAGCATGTGTCGCAGGGGCCTGCTGCCGCTATCATTCCTATTAAGCAGCTGGGTACGAACGGAGGCGGATATTATGGGGTAAACTCTTCGCATCCGCTGGAAAACCCTACATATCTTTCTAATATGGTGGAATGCTGCTCCATCCTGCTTCTGCCGATGGCCATGGTATTTGCCTTTGGCTTCTATGTGAAGCGCAGGAAACTGGGATACAGTATTTATTGTGTCATGCTGGCCGCATTCCTCATCGGGGTATGTGTTAACGTGCCTGCAGAGATGAAAGGAAATCCGCGCATGGATGCCATGGGTATTGCGCAGGATAACGGAGCCATGGAGGGCAAGGAAGTACGTCTGGGAGCCGGAGCCACCGGTTTGTGGAGTGTGGCTACCACGGTGACTTCCAACGGCTCAGTAAATGGCATGCATGATTCTACCATGCCGGTTTCCGGTATGGTTGAAATGCTGAACATGCAGATTAACACGTGGTTTGGCGGGGTAGGCGTAGGTTGGATGAACTATTTCACCTTTATCATCATCGCAGTGTTCATCAGCGGCCTGATGGTAGGGCGTACGCCTGAATTCCTCTGCCATAAGGTAGAAGCCCGTGAAATGAAAGTGGCTTCCATGGTGGCCCTTCTTCATCCGTTTGTGATTCTGGTGGGTACGGCACTGGCTGCTTACCTGTATGTACATGCACCTGAATGGGTGGAAAGCGAAGGGGGATGGCTGAACAATCCCGGATTCCATGGCCTGAGCGAAATGCTGTATGAATTTACTTCAGTGGCAGCCAATAACGGTTCTGGCTTTGAAGGGCTGGGCGACAATACCTGGTTCTGGAACATCTCTTGTGGCATCGTGCTTATCCTGAGCCGCTTCATTCCGATTGTGGGTCAGGTAGCCATCGCCGGTTTGCTGGCGCAGAAGACATATATCCCGGAAAGCGCCGGTACACTGAAAACAGATACCGTGACTTTCGGTGTCATGACATTTGCAGTGATTTTCATCGTAGCTGCCTTGTCATTCTTCCCGGCACATGCCTTGAGTACAATTGCAGAACACTTTAGTTTATAAGAGAAAAATACTGAAACGTATCATTGAAGAAGATACGATAACAACGAAAGAAAAAAGATATGAAAAATAAGAATCACACTTCCCTGTTTCAGAGGGAACAAGTAATGGAAAGCTTGAAGCAGTCGTTCGTCAAGCTGAATCCCAGAATCATGGTGAAGAATCCCATCATGTTTACGGTAGAAGTTGCTACCTTAATCATGCTGGTTGTTACACTTTATTCGGCCACTCATACCTCACAAGGTTCATTTGTATACAATCTCTGGGTGTTTGTCATTCTGTTTCTCACCTTGCTGTTTGCCAATTTTGCCGAAGCCATTGCCGAAGCTCGTGGTAAGGCACAGGCCGACAGTCTGCGAAAGACCCGTGAGGAAACTCCGGCCAAACTGATTGTCGACGGTAAGGTAAAGACAGTGAGCAGTTCGCAGTTGAAGAAAGGAGATGTTTTTGAATGTGAGGCGGGCGATGTGATTCCGGCAGACGGTGAGATTATCGAGGGACTGGCTTCCATTGATGAGAGTGCCATTACCGGTGAGTCTGCTCCGGTTATCCGCGAAGCCGGAGGCGACAAGAGTTCCGTTACCGGAGGCACCAAAGTGTTGTCAGACCATATCAAAGTGACCGTGACTACGCAGCCTGGCGAAAGCTTTCTGGACAAGATGATTGCGCTGGTAGAAGGAGCCAGCCGTCAGAAAACGCCGAATGAAATAGCTCTGACCATATTGCTGGCTGTATTTACGCTGGTATTCCTGATTGTGTGCATCACACTGAAGCCGATGGCCGACTATTCTCACACTGTGATTACGATTGCTGCTTTCCTTTCTTTATTTGTGTGTCTGATTCCAACTACCATCGGAGGGTTGCTGTCGGCCATCGGTATTGCCGGGATGGATCGTGCTCTGCGTGCCAATGTAATCACCAAGTCGGGTAAAGCGGTAGAAACGGCCGGCGACGTAGACACATTGCTACTCGATAAAACCGGTACTATTACCATCGGTAACCGTAAGGCAACTGCCTTCTATCCGGTGGCGGGTCTGGATAAGCATGCGTTCGTAGAAGCTTGTCTGCTCTCTTCTGTTTCCGATGATACCCCTGAAGGAAAATCCATTATCGAACTGGGGCGTGAACTGGGGGTACGTATGCGTACGTTGCCTACCGAAGGAGCTCGCATGATTCAGTTTACCGCCGAAACCAAATGTTCCGGTATCGACCTGAAAGATGGAACCGAAATCCGCAAAGGTGCCTTCGATGCCATTCGTCGCATAGCACTGGAGGCCGGTAATGAATTTCCGGAAGAGACGGAAGATATCATTCGGAAAATTTCAGGTAATGGCGGAACCCCCTTGGTGGTCAGTATCAACAGACAGATTGCCGGTGTCATAGAATTGCAGGACATCATCAAGCCGGGCATTGAGGAACGCTTTGAACGCCTGCGCAAGATGGGGGTGAAAACGGTAATGGTGACCGGTGATAACCCGCTGACTGCAAAGTACATTGCCGAAAAAGCCGGAGTGGACGATTTTATTGCTGAGGCCAAACCGGAAGACAAGATGAACTACATCAAGAAGGAACAGGCTGCCGGTAAGCTGGTAGCTATGATGGGCGACGGTACGAATGATGCGCCGGCACTGGCACAGGCCAATGTGGGTGTGGCCATGAACAGCGGCACGCAGGCTGCTAAAGAAGCCGGCAACATGGTCGATTTGGACAATGACCCTACCAAGCTGATTGAAATTGTGGAAATCGGCAAGCAGTTGCTGATGACTCGTGGCACACTTACCACCTTCTCTATCGCCAACGACGTGGCCAAATATTTTGCCATCATCCCGGCTTTGTTTATGGTGACCGTTCCACAGCTGGCTCCACTGAACATCATGGGGCTGCACAGTCCTGAAAGTGCCATCCTTTCTGCTATTATATTCAACGCCCTCATCATTCCGATTCTGATTCCGCTGGCTCTGAAGGGAGTGGCTTATAAACCGATTGGCGCGAGTGCCTTACTGCGCCGCAACCTGCTGATTTATGGAGTGGGTGGTCTTATCGCGCCTTTCCTCGGAATTAAACTAATTGACTTATTTGTAGGATTATTCTTCTAATAAAAACGGACAGTTATGAAAAACTTTATAAAATCAATTCGCATTACCATTGCATTCTGTATTCTTTTCTCTGTATGTTATGTGCTGATACTATGGGTTTTCGGGCAGTTCTTTGGCCCGGGAAAAGGAAACGCAGAAACGGTTACCCTGAACGGGAAAGTAGTAGGCGCGGCCAATGTGGGCCAGGCCTTTACCAAGGATATTTATTTCTGGGGGCGCCCTTCGGCTGCCGATTATAAAGCAGATTCGTCGGCTGGCTCCAATAAAGGACCTACCAACGAAGCATATCTGGCAGAAGTGGAGGCACGGGTAGATTCTTTCTTGGTACATCATCCTTATCTGGAGCGTAAGGATGTACCGGCCGAGATGGTAACTGCCAGCGGTTCCGGCTTGGATCCGCACATTACACCAGCTTGTGCATACGTGCAGGTGAAGCGCGTGGCCGAAGCACGTGGCATGAGTGAGGAGACCGTGAAGGCTCTTGTCGACAAGATGGTTGAGAAACCATTCCTCGGCTTGTTTGGAACAGAAAAAATCAATGTGTTGAAGCTGAATGTGGCTTTGGAGGAAGCAAACCCCACGGTGAAATAAACGGATGAGTCCGTTCGTATCCTTGACATTCCGGACATGGAGTGTCGGGGATTTTTATTCGGGGGATTTTGATATGGGCTCTATCGAAATGAGATGGTTTTTTCTCAAAATGAGAAGGTCGCTTGGAGAGCGTTTCCTCTTTATGCGAAGTTATTTTCCTGATTCTTATAGGATTATGTTTTTGGATGATTTCACGGCATGACATTTGTCTGTTCAAGGGAAAAAACAAGAAAGGTTATGGATAATATTTTTGAATGCGATGCACCTCGTAGCAAAGGCCGGAAACAGGGACTGATAAATACCCGGCTTATTATTTATATTTTGGGAGTGCTGGTATTGGTCGAAGCTGGACTGTTTGCTTTGTGTGCCGGGGTTTCACTTTTGTATGAAGAACCTGATTATATTTATTTTGTACAAACCATGGGTATCAATATTGCTCTTGGAGGAAGTATGGTGCTGGTGGGCAAACGAACCGACAACCTGATTAGTCGCCGCGACGGGTACTGCATTGTCAGTGTGTCGTGGCTGTTGTTTACGGCATTGGGGATGTTGCCTTTTTACTTTAGCGGATACATTCCTTCTGTGGCAGATGCTTTTTTTGAGACCATGTCTGGTTTTACCACTACAGGAGCGACCATCCTGGACGACATCGAGTCATTACCCTATGGGTTGCTGTTCTGGCGCAGCCTGACGCAGTGGATTGGAGGACTGGGTATTGTGTTGTTTACCATCGCCTTGCTACCACTTTTCAGTGGTAGCAGCCAGCAGCTTTTCCTTTCGGAGGCTACCGGCGTGACGCATGACAAGATTCATCCCAAAGCGAAGATTATGGCCCGTTATCTGTGGCTGATTTATATAGGTCTGACGCTGGTAGAAACGATTCTGCTGATGTGTGGAGGGATGAACCTGTTTGATGCAATATGCCACTCTTTTGCCACCACGGCTACCGGCGGATTCTCTACCAAGCAGGATAGTGTGTCTTACTGGCATTCTCCGTTTATTGAATATGTGATTTCTATTTTCATGATTCTTTCCGGCGTAAATTTCTCGTTGTATTATATGGCGCTAAAGGGAAAGTATCAAAATTTGCTGAGGGATAGAGAGCTTCACTGGTTCCTCAAATCTGTGGGTATACTGACGGGAATCATTACCATAGCCTTGTTCGTGACAGATTATTATGACTTGGAAACTGCATTCCGCAAAGCTCTTTTCCAGGTAGCTACTGTACATACCTCTTGCGGGTTTGCAACGGATGACTACAACCTGTGGCCTCAGTTCACCTGGATGCTGCTCCTGTTTGCCATGCTGTCGGGAGGTTGTACGGGTTCCACAAGCGGAGGAGTCAAAAACCTGCGTTTGCTCATCATTGCCCAGAACATCCGTAACCAGTTCAAGCAGATGCTTCATCCGCGTGCCGTATTGCCGGTGCGTGTCAATAAAGAAGCAATATCCTCGCAGGTATCGGCCACGGTATATACTTTCTTTGCCACGTATCTGGTTTGCATTTTTGTGGGATGGACGCTGCTGATGTGCTTTGGAGTGGGACTGACGGAAGCAATGAGTACGGTTGTGTCGGCTATTGGTAACGTAGGTCCGGGGTTGGGCGCTTTTGGTCCCGTGTTCTCATGGGCTGCCTTACCCGATGCAGCCAAATGGATATTGTCAGTACTGATGTTTATCGGTCGTCTGGAGATTTTTGGTATCCTGCTGTTGTTCTATCGTGGATTCTGGGAAGATAATTGATAGACAGGTTATGAGGCTGGGAATTATATTGTATAAAAGTTTGACGAAAAATGGAAGAAAGAGAGCATAACGTACCGCATTTTCTGGATTTAATCCGTCGTTCTCGCCGTGGTAAATTCAAGGTATACATTGGCATGATAGCCGGTGTGGGGAAAACCTACCGGATGTTGCAGGAAGCACACGAGATGATGGACAATGGCATTGACGTACAGATAGGATATGTGGAAACTCACGGGCGTGCCGGCACAGAGGCGCAGTTGGAAGGATTGCCGGTAATTCCTCGCAAAAAGATTTTCTATAAAGGAAAGGAGCTGGAGGAGATGGATCTGGAGACGATTCTTCAGCTTCATCCGGAACTGGTTGTGGTAGATGAACTGGCCCATACGAATGTGGAAGGATGCCGCAACAAAAAACGCTGGCAAGATGTGATGGAACTGCTGGATGCGGGCATCAATGTGGTGTCGGCCATTAACATTCAGCATATTGAGAGCTTGAACGATGAAGTAAAGGAAATTGCCGGCATCGAAGTCAAGGAACGGGTGCCCGACAGTGTACTGCAGGAAGCCGATGAGGTGGTCAACATTGACCTCACGGCCGAGGAACTGATTGCGCGGCTCAAATCGGGAAAGATATATCGTCCGGAGAAAATTCAGACGGCCCTGCACCACTTTTTCAAGACCGAGAATATTCTGCAACTTCGTGAACTGGCCTTGAAGGAAGTGGCTTTCCGCGTAGAGAAAAAAGTGGAAAGCGAAGTGCTTCCGGTAGTGTCACAGCCGGCCCGGCGGGAGCGTATTCTGGCATGTATCAGCAGCAATGAACATACTCCGCGTCACATTATCCGCAAGGCTTACCGTCTGGCTTCCCGCTACAGCACGTCTTTTACGGTACTTTATGTGCAGACTCCCCGTGAAAGTACAGAGCGTATCAGTCTGGCTTCACAACGCTATTTGCTGAATCACTTCAAACTGGTGACGGAACTGGGGGGAGATGTGCTGCAGGTATTTTCGGAGAGTATAACTGAAGCCATCATAGAAACCTGCAGGGAAAAACAGATTACGACCATCTGCATGGGGCATCCTGCCTTTAAAATGCCTCAGACCATCTTTCAGATAGGGAAATACAAAAAGTTTTTGCAGGCTTTGGCCGAGATGAAAATAGATTTGATTATAATTGCATAAAATTCAATGAAAATGAATGGTATGAATATTAAAGCAAAAATCGCACTTACGATAGGCGTGCTGGTATCTATGATTGTGCTGCTGGT
>ULTW01064522.1_pt1 | contig 70531 bp, 56 predicted proteins | sample 1957961 | NCBI WGS metagenome assembly ULTW01 (sample SAMEA4835744, study PRJEB28245) | human gut metagenome | biome: gut microbiome; material: fecal sample | place: Denmark | collected 2008 | reverse complement strand
TTTAAATCATGTCCAAGATTTTTTCTTTGGACAGCAGTGAACACATTTATTAAGCGACTGGAAAAATTCACACTGATGAATACGATTTCGGTATGCGACAATGATTGTTGTTGTATTGGAAAAATACTTGACAAACTAAAAACTATAATAGCTGAGAATACATCGCTCCGTTACTTTACTCTGCTACGCCTGAAGGTGTATGAGAAACGCCTTCAAGAGCTGGTGTCTCAAATACATAGTTCGAGTCAGCTATTGCAATTCTTTGAAGAAAAACTTGCGAGACTCAGAATGTTTTATTCCGCTGACATGAAAGGTTTTTTCCGAATCTATGATGAACATTATTTGCAATTACCACTCAATATTGCTAACGAGAAACTGATACGAGCAGAATATGAGAGGCTGAGAGGATGGCTGAATCATTTGCCCATGGGTATATTTGGAGCACAAGATGTAGACAAGGAGTTTGCTGTCGCTAAACTACGCTATTTACACCTCAACCGTCAGGAAATGTACGAGGTAATGGCAACCATCTTGGTGGTGGAAAGGTTGCATCAACAGTTGGAAATCATAGAACAACAGAAGAAAGAAACTGAAAGACATGAGGTAAAAAAACACAACAATATCCCTATGCATTTTGCCCAAATTGTGCAACAGGTGCTGAAACCTCAGTTTAAGCTCAATGACCAGACTGTGCTTAACGCTCAGACACAATTATTGAAGGCTGCTAAGGTTATCAAGCAGTCGAGCAATGTACAGGTGGCAATGCTCATGGCGATAGGTATAGAGGTGGGAGCTGTTCTCCCTGGCACTACATGTACTGACTTTATACGTGCTATGATAAGTATCGGTGCATTGCCATATTTAGGTAATAAGGCCATCGTCAATATGGCATCTGGCGTATCTAAAAAGATTTTTGGCTATTCCAAAAAAGATGGAAAAAATTATCCTCCACTCCCGGCCTATCACAGCAGATGGAAGGAAGCCGACCAGAAGGTGGGTAATTTGATTTTTGATGAAATGACAAAACCTTAAAACACTTGACAAAATAATTCGGGTTTGCAAGTTCAGAAGTTAAAGAAGTTAATCAAGAATTTAAGAATTTAAGATTTCAGAAGGTAAAGAAGTTAGAGAAGTTAACACTCCCTACGGTCGTTCGGGAAGTTAAGGGACAATAGTCTTTTGCCGTAGTTTTTAAAGCAGCAAGAAATACATCTTTACTTCCTTAATCCCTTTAACTTTTGATATACGAAAGTTCTGTAAGAAATAGGGACAAAAGAATAATTTCTTTATTTGCCAAGTTGTAAAATCTCAAAGAAAACTTATTTGTGAATAAATTCCTTCCCTATTTATATGAAATTTACAAATTATTTATTAACTTTGCTGCAAAATAGAATAATTTAAGAATATGGCGTACTTAAATTAGAATGAATGAGGTTTTAGATAATGCTGAACGCTTTATGTCTTCTGTTCCGAAGGCAAAGAGGAAGAAGTATGATCATTTAAATAGAGATAAATTTTTAGGACCACGATAAATAATAGGACAATGAAAAGAATATTATTTTTTTGTATTATGGCTATAACAGCTATAAGTTTGTTTGCACAAAAGGACGTAACAACGTTTTTGGGTATACCAGTTGACGGAAATAAATCCGAAATGAAGCAAAAGCTTATAAACAAAGGATTTGTACCTAAGAAAGAGGGCACATTCGAGTTTTTAGAAGGTGAATTCAATGGAACAGACGTTCGTGTTTATATCGTAACAAATAACAATAAAGTGTATAGAATCATGTTGTGTGATGCGAACACTCAGAATGAGGCGAATATAAAGATTCGTTTCAATAAGCTTGTGAGTCAATTTGAAAATAACAAACGGTACTGTTCGCTTGATAATAAATACACTTTGTCTGACGAGGAAAACATTTCGTATGAAATGACTGTTCATAATAAGAACTCTGATGCTTTGTTTTATCAATATCCCGATATAGAAAAAATCGATACTTTAGCTTTGCAAGAAAAATATCGAAATCAACTGTTAAGCAAATATACTTTGGAAGAATTGAGCAAACCGACTGAAGAAATGAAAAAAGAGCTGGAACGCATGGCTGTGAGAAATACCATGGAAACGCTCTTAAAAAAACCAGTATGGTTCAGAATTTGTGAAAGTTATGGAGAATACTACATAACAATGTTCTATGACAATGAATACAATCACGCAAATGGCGAAGATTTATAATTAAAAGAGAGTTATGAACCAAGTTTTTCTAAAATAGAGAGCAAAACTAACAGGAATTCTTATTAACAAAACGAGATACAACTTTATACAAGCCGACTGTTTTTAAGCTAAGTTTAAAAACAGTCGGCTTGTTTATTAATTATAGTACTATGTTTTATCTGGTCATTTGGTGTATCGAAATATCCTTTAGATTCTTGCAAAAGTTTCCTGTTGTTTCCTTTTGATTCTTGCTGTTTCCTTTTTGGCTTTTTTACCACCTCAAAACACGCTTTTTCATTTGATTTCTCTTTTCCTTAATGCTAACTTTGCATCAGCTTCGGCAAGGTTGGGCTACTAACTAATGAACCTCGAAGGAAGGTGAGGCCTTGTATTTACACATTATGAACATTTATATTTCATTCAGAGTGTGGAAATTTTCATTAAACTTTTCATTCAATCTGGCTAAAGGAAACTAAGTTATTAATCATTAAACAACAAAAACATCAATGGAAACAAAAATCGTAAAAGTGTTACAGCAGGGCGAAACCTTCGCTGTGCAGAGTCAAAAGAGCGAGAATGGACAGACTAAGAAGTGTAACATCGTCCTGCAAGAACTGGGTGGTAAATACGAGAACACTTATGCAGCCGTGATGCTTGGCGGACTGGCAGAACTGCGTTTTAAGAATTATGAAATTGTGGCTGTCACGCTGCGTTTCACTGCAAGAGAGTACAACGGACAGGTGTTCCAAGACATACTGGTAACCGACGTGGAAAGACTACAAAGATAACACACAGAAAAATAAACTAAGCACCAATAATTCATCTGAGTTGAAAAATGGTGGCGTAAGAAATGTCTCGAGACAATTTGCGCAAACTAAAACTTACACACACTTCTTCGCTCATCAAAAATCAACAAAGATTATGGTAAAAGAAACTAACAAAAACAACGTATTCGACAACGACTGCCAGCACGTACAGATTGGTGGTATGGCATACTACGACGAGAGTAAATATTTCATGTTCGCACCCGACTTGGCAGGGAAAGTAAGAGTGCCAGGGGTGCGTATGAGAGGAGTGGCGCAACAGATGACGGACGGCACATTCGACTTCGTGGCGCAGCCCCGAAAAAAGACGCTCTCGCAGCTCATCAAGAAGTTAGCGCATGGACGAGTTAGCAAGACTGCTGACGGAGCTATTCAGTTGACACTCAAGGTGTATTGCGATGAGGGCGTGAATATCGGCGAGGCATTGTACAACGAGTCTTCCGACGCAAGCGATGCTGTAAGGGACTATCAACTAAAACGTTAATCGCACAATGAGTTGTTATCTTATCAAGGTGGAGAATGGGCGCAAAGTAGCCCGCTCCATCACCTCGGAAAAAGAGTATAGAGAGTTGCGTGATAGTAGTCAGCAAAAGGCTAACTTACGCTTGGCACGAAGTGGCAATGATGCAGCCAAAAGGCGATTGATACAAATGAATTATTCAGGACATTTCCCTAATGGCGTAGTGAAGGGAAACAAGTTGCCCAGTGCGGCTTTTGGCTTCGACCTCGACGATCCTGAAGCTTTCAGCTCAGCTGCTCAGAAACTCTTGGCAGCCCCAGAAAAGTATGGCTTGCTGATGCTGGAGCGCAGCGCCAGACAGGGCGGTCATGCTGTTTTCAGACGTGAAAAGGGCAAGACAATATTGGAGAATCAAGTGCGCATAGCCTCCCTGCTGGAGTGCGAGATGGACACCTCTGCACACGACATTAACCGTGTGTATTTCACCACCACAGCCGCTCCCGAAGATTTACTCTTTCTCTCGCCCGAGCTTTTCGCTGATACCTATGATGAAGCTGCTGTGAAAGCAGAGGCTGACACCTTAGAAGACCGTGAAAAATATGGTCAAGAAGTGTTGCCCCAGGGAGCACATAGTGCCAACAAGCACTACAAGCCTTGGAACGTACAGGAGGAGGCATTGCCCATGCTGATGCCAGCAGAAGGTAGCGTGAACTCTCAGCAGAAGCCTCCCCTGACCACCCATGAGACGGCTGCACCAGTTGTCACGCAAGCCGATGCTCCACTCGAATATTGCGGAATCCCTTATGCCGAAATCATTAAAAAGTGGTGGCAGATGTATAATGATGGACAAGAGCCTGTGCGGTCGAACCGCAATACTTTGACCTTCGAATTGGCTGTCAACCTAAGACATATCTGCGGTTTCGACCGACAGCTGCTCGACCAAGTGATTCCCTGTTATGACCAATTTTCGGAGCAAGAGAAGTTGGCGTGCATCGATTCTGCGCTTGCAGAAAAACGAGCACGGATGCCCAAGCGCCTGAAAGATGTGCTCGCAGCTATCAAAGAGCAAAGAGAAGCCGACGGCTGTCATGCCGAGAACATCGACCAAGCCTTAGACGACATCAACGAGCAAGACGAATTGTTCTATTATCATGCATTACCCGTCCTTCCGCAGGGGGTCAACGATTCCATCAACTCCGTAGGTCCGCACCTTGCCATGCCAGCCTTGGTAGCCATCTGCCCTATTGTTGGCACATTGGCAACAGGTGTCAAAGTGTCGGTTCACGGTCGCCACAACTCGCTCAACTTGATCGCTTACATCGCTGGTGATTTTGCGTCAGGTAAAGGAAGTATAGACCCTTTAGTGCAAGCATGGACACACGAAATGAAGCTAATGGATAAGGTGTATATGCAGCAGGAGGATGATTGGAGAGCTAAAAAGAGAGCAGCCAAAAACAAGAAAGAGCAGCCCGAAGAACCTAAGCTACCCATCCGAATATTGACACTCAACAACACCGTTGCCAACCTTGCCGACCGACTTGCTAACACCGAGGGTAAACATGCTTTTTCGTTTACACCTGAAGCCGACACCGTGGCGCAAAAGTGGCGCTCTGGGATGAGTGATTTTTCGGTTATGTTACGACAGGCGTATGATGGCACGAGTTATGAGCGCGAGGCGAAGAGTGCCGATGCGGTGAATGTACACATCGACCGACTGCTGTGGAATGTCACCATGTGCGGAACACCCGATGCGCTTTACCGAGTTGTAAGCAACTATACAGATGGTTTTCAAAGCCGTATCGCCGTAGCAAGAACACCTGATAACACATTCGCTGCACTTGATGAAAATCTCTATATCTTGACCGACCATCAGCGTGAACGTATTGCTCAAATAGCGCATCTGCTGCCGCTGATGTTCGGAGATATCTGCCTTGATAAATTAGAAGAAAAGGGCCGTGAATGGTTGGAGGCAGTTCGTGTCGAGACCATGCAAAATGATGATAAAACCAAGGCTCGTCAGCGTTTCCGCATCTGCCCCACGACAATGAGGATGATGACTTGCATCATGCTCTGTCAGGTGATAGAGCAGCTCATCAAGGAGCATGGCTTGGCTGGTGCTGAAAAATGTCTCAAGGAGACGCCGGAGCTATGGAAAGAGATGATCGTAAAGGCGCAAACGCCCACTATGCTTTCGCTCTTCGATACCTTGGCGGATTATCTCATGGAGAACGCTCTTTTCTTCTTCCGTGAGCGTATCGAGGCTGCTTTCTCATCGCGAGAATATGCAGGGCAGAGTGCTCATGTTCGTATTCGCCATGGTAAAAATGACACGATTTTCGAGCGACTGGACCCTATATTCACTATTGAGCAAGCAAGGCAACAAGCTGTCGTTGTAAAAGGTGCTAATGCTACACAAGAGAGTATTAGGCAGATGCTAAGAAACTGGACTAAACAGTCGCTTATCGTGCAAATTCCTGATGGTCGCTTTCAGAAATTGGTAGCAAACCTCTAAGCGGTTATTAAGGTTATTTGGTTATTAGGTTATTAAGGATTTGGAATAAAAACTATCCTTATTTTCTCATTCACTAAATTCTCTTTATATGATATTCAATATTATTCGTTATTATTATGGTCGATGGAGTGTTGATGGTGCATTGTATTTAAACAATAAGTTTATCTGTCATACCTGCGAGCATCCTCATCTGTTTTTGCCAACCAAACGTTATGTTATACAACGCATACGTAATGTGTTTTATATTGGCAATATGATTACTGCAAAAGACAAGAGAGGTCAGAAAATCAGCAAATTTCAACCTCTTGTCACTTTTAAGCCAAGTCATGGACCTTACACTTGTAAAGATGGAAGTGTTGCTGTAGGCAAGCACCTCATGAATGGACTCTTGGGGGATGTTATTAATAGCTATAGCAATCTTCATGAACTCTTGTGCAAAGCTGTAAAGGATAATAAATCTATCACATTAACAATTCAAGACAAGAAGTCATGAAACCAGCCAAGAATCTTTCACGAGCCGTCCGCATGGGGCGGCTTGTGAGCATCCTCTCTCTTATCCTTATTCTACTATGTAGTTGCAGGACAGGGCAAGATTTTATCCCTGTTCGGGCAGCGTCTAAGGACACCATTTATCTGAGCAACGTGCGCTACGATTCCGTCTACATCGACCGATGGCAATCCATCGAGCGTAAGGCTGACACGGTGTTCTGCGAGAAAACGAAAACAGAATATCGATATCGTCTTTTGCGTGATACAGTCTTCAGATGCAGCACCGACACCATTCCTATAGTGAAGGAAGTGCAAGTGGTGAAGCGGGAGCGTTACACGCCACCTTTTGCTCGATTCCTCGCCTGTTGTGGGATTATCGCCTTAGGCGCAGCAGCTATATTGACATTATTCAAAATCAATCAGTCATGAGAAAAATAACAGAAATCATTATACACTGTAGTGCCACAAAGGAGGGCAAAGATTACACCGTAGCCGACATCGACCGCTGGCATCGCCAGCGAGGGTTCAACGGCATTGGCTATCACTTCGTTATCTACCGTGATGGTAGTGTCCACGTGGGCAGAGCACTTGCAGAGCCTGGCGCCCATTGCAAAGGGCATAACGCCCTCAGCATCGGCATCTGCTACATCGGTGGTCTATCCATTGAAGGCAAACCCAAGGACACTCGCACAGCAGTACAGAAAGCTTCTCTAAGTGCGCTCGTGGAGCAACTGCATGAAGAGTTTCCGCAAGCCACGATTCACGGCCACAACGAGTTTTCTGCCAAGGCTTGCCCCTGCTTCGATGTCAGGAAAGAGTTGGCGTGAGTAGCGTTAAAATATTGTTAAACTCGTGAAAGACAAATGATTTTCCTAAAAAAACGCTAACTTTGCACTTATATAGTAAGTTTTTAGTAGGTAGGGGAATTGTCCGTGAGGATAGTTCCCCTCATTTTTATATATATGCTTCTTGACATCCTCTTAATGAAATGGTGTCTTCCCCCCTCTATCTACTTCATAAAGACGAAGTAGACGGCGGCAATGAGGCAGATGAAGGCTGCCAAATGATTCCAATGAAGACTCTGCCCTTGGAAGAGGATGTTGGCTATGATGGCGAAGACGATGAGGGAAATACATTCCTGTATCACCTTGAGCTGAACCAACGAGAATGGTCCGCCATTGTCCACGAAGCCCATGCGGTTGGCAGGCACTTGACAACAGTATTCAAAGAAGGCTATCGCCCAGCTGAAGGCTATTACGCCTACTAATGGCCAGTTATTGCTGACGCCTGTCTGTTGTAGTTTGAGGTGGCCATACCATGCTATGGTCATGAAGATGTTGCTTAATACTAAGAGTAGTATGGTGTATATTCCGTTCATTGTTTTGTTTAGTGTTTTATGTTTATTTGTATAATGTTAAGTGTTAAATTTAATGTTTGGAGGTTGGGACATTTTGTTTATGGGCGGGCAAGATGCCACGCCCTCCCCAGTGCAGTCTTGCTTATGGGCGGGCAAGATGCCACCCCCTCCCTGTGCAGACTTGCTTATGGGCGGGCAAGATGCCACGCCCTCCCAGTGCAGACTTGCTTATGGGTAGGAACGCTTTACTCCTCTCACCGCTTCACTCTTTAAGGGATTCTCGGGCCAGAAGTGTTTGGGGTAACGTCGCTTTAGCTCCTTGCGTACCTCAAAGTAAGTGCCTTGCCAGAAGCTGGCGAGGTCTTGCGTGAGTTGTACGGGTTTGAAACCTGGAGACAGGAGCTCCATCAAGAGTGGTTGCCTACCGTTGTCGATCTTGGGCGTTTGGTTCATACCGAAACATTCCTGCAATCGTACACTTAGTACGGGTGCCTCTGCTCCTGGCCGATAGTCGATGCGGATGCGGCTTCCTGAAGGAACTTCGATATGTGTGGGGGCTAAATGGTCTATTTCTTCTTGCAGTTCGTAGGGTATTTGCGCCCATAGTATTTCGGCAAGGTCAAGCTTCTTGAGCTCGGCAATGGTTGTTTTCAACTTTCCCTCTTGTTCCAGATAGAAGGGCAACCATTCTGTGGCTGTCTTCATCAGATGTTCGGTACTAAGGTCGGGCACGTCTTTTTCGGGATGCCACTGTTTTATCTTTGCCACTCTCTGCTGTAGACGTTTCACCTGCTCATTCCAGTCGAACATACTGAGTCCGTCTTTCTTTACTGCTGAACAGATGATGTCTATCACTTCTTCTTTGTCGGCATCATGGATGGGATGGGTATCTATGATGAGTTGTCCTATTCGGCTTTCCCTTTGCATTCGCACCATTCCCGCTTTGCTGTCCCATGAGATATTGGTGTATATCGAGGTGGGCAGGTCGTTGATGTTGACAGGAGCAGAGAGAAACACCTTGCCTTTCTTGCCCACAGCGTTGAGCGAAGCGATGGCGAGCCATGTGTGCGTGGCCATGGGGTCTTCTTTGTTGATGAATAGGGTTTGTCCGCCCGACATTCTGTAGTTGCCGATGTTGTCGAGAGCCATAGCGATTCGCTCTGGATAAGCTGAGGCTATCAGGCTTCCTACTGCTTCGGGGTCAACGGGATGGTTGTCCTCTTTTACCTGGAGTAGCTTGCGGTATTCTTGTGCTATCTGTGCGATGCGTGCCCATCTACCCAAGTTCTTCTTTTCTCTCTGTGAACGTAGCATGGTGATGCGTAGGGTCATGTCTGAATCCGCGTTTTCGCTCATAGGGTCTTTTTCTTCCAAGAGAGCAGCCATGTCGCAGGCCAAAGCTTTTTGGGCATCAGTGTCTGAACAGAGTATCATCTTGGCGATACGAGGATGGCAGGGGAGAGCTGCCATCTTCTTGCCAAGGAGTGTGGCGCTTCCGTCCTCGCTGATGGCTTGCAGCGAAAGGAGTAAGTGTTTCGCATTGTAGATGTTGCTATGGGATGGTGGCGTGAGCCATGGGAGCGACATGGGGTCTTTCTCTCCGAAGGCTGCAATATCGAGAACCATCGAGGTAAGGTCGGCCTCTTCGATCTCGGGTTTGCGTTGTTCCTGCATGAGGTGTTCTGAGGTTTGCGTCCATAGCCGGTAGCAGATGCCCTCAGCCACTCTGCCAGCTCGCCCTCTTCGTTGGATGGCCATGTCCTTGCTGATGCGCACGGTGGTGAGATGACTGAGTCCTGTGTGAGCGTCAAACACCAACTGACGGCAGAGTCCTGAGTCGACAACGATTCTTACGCCCTCGATGGTGAGCGATGTTTCGGCAATGGGCGTTGCGAGAACGATCTTTCGCTCGCCATGGCGTGACGGAGCTATGGCTTGACGTTGTTTCTCGGGTGAGAGATTGCCGTAGAGTGGGAATATCTGTGTCGGCGTGCCAGCAAGACTATTGGCAAGGAGTTCTTCGCATCTCAGTATGTCTGCTTGTCCTGGCAGGAAGGCAAGGATGTCGCCCTCATGGTCGCGATGAGCTCGCATCACAATGGCTGCCACCTCTTTATGTATGTTGTACTTGTCTACGTCAGCCTCGGCATAGACTGTTCGAACAGGAAACATTCTTCCTGCACACTCGATGAGCGGTGCTTGGAGCTTCTGGCAGATGAAGGAAGTGTCGATGGTAGCCGACATGATGATGATTTTCAAATCGGGGCGGATGATGTGCTGCGCTTGCAGGGTGAGTGCCAGTGCTAAATCGGAATGGATGCTTCTTTCGTGAAACTCGTCGAAGATGATAGCGTCTATGCCCTCGAGAGTGGCGTCGTTGACCAACAATCTGGTGAGTATGCCTTCTGTGAGAACTTCGATGCGGGTTTCTGCAGATACTTTGTTTTCAAAGCGTACACGGTAGCCCACCGTCTTGCCTGTTGGCTCTCCTATGAGATTTGCCATTCGCTCGGCAATTTGTCGGGCTGCAAGTCGTCTTGGTTCCAGCATGAGGATTTTTCCCTTGCTGTTCATCCCTTCAAGGATGGTAAGAGGGAGCAACGTAGACTTGCCCGCTCCTGGGGGTGCTGTGACTACAAGATTAGCCGACTCTTTCAACGTCTGATTGATAGAGTCGGCTATGCTGAGGGCAGGCAGTGTGCTTGCCTGAGAGTTTATGCTTGTGAAATCTGTCATGCAGGAGGTTTACATACGGGGTGATGGCTATTTGACGTATTGCAGTATCTGGCGGCTCTTTCTGCCCTCTTTTGCTGGCAGTGGCATGAATCCCTCGGTGAGTCCTGTCTTCTCGGTCATGACCTGGAAGACAGCAGCTGCGTAGTTATTGAGTTTCCATTTGGCGAGTTCGGCATTGATGGCATCCTCGTCGTAGTTGTCGGCATAGAGCAGGGTGTGCAGGTCGTCAAGATATTGTTGTGGTATGTTCTTGTGCGGCATACGGCTCTTAATTTGCATGATTTGCGCGATGATGGCTTCTTGGGTTTTGGCAGCGATGGCTTCCGCCTTACGCTTCTCATAGCTGGCAAAGATGGTTTCATCAGTGCTTTGCCAGTCTTCGGACATGGTGTTTTCAGATGTGAGATGGCTGTATCCGTAATAGCGAATGAGTATCACGTGATGATTCCATCCCAACGATTCGAGATATGCTTTCTCTAAGGGGGTTGTTGCTACGAGCACTTCGGCTTGTCTACACATATTGCGTAGGTAGATCATGCTTTGGAGGCTTCGTTTGATGCCTGGGTTGTTAAGATTTCTTTCCGATATATCGCCAAGTGGACATACGATATAAGGTATGCCCATCTTCTTGGAGCATCGAGCCAGACGGGCTCCTTGCTGTGTCCATCCCCCCAGCAACACTACCACATCGGCATCTTCCATGCAGGTGGTGATGTCGAGTCTTTGTTGTAAAGTCTCGATGTAGGCATGGTACATGATGTGTTGCTTTTTTGCCTTAGATATGAATAGATATACTTTCATCGTTGTTCACTTTTTAAGAAAAAACTCTTCTACAGCTTGTGGCTTGTGAAATCATTCTTGTCTGCATGCCAGTAGCGCACTTTGTTGGCTAAGTTTCGCCAGATGACTCCATACTCATAGAAGGGTAGCTTGTAAGTGGCGATGTCTCTGTCGAAATGCGAGATGGCTTTGTGGGCAATGATGACTCTCAGGATGATGAGCAAGAGTAGGGAAAAGCCGGCACAAGCTGTAAGAATCCAGTCTTGCGTCATGATGGCATAAGCTAAGGTGACAAGGGATGCTGTAAGGCTGAGGTGGGGCATGAGATGGTCGAAGAACATCAAGGTGCGCATGGAACGATGGCGAAGCATAGACTTGCGCGAAGCCTGTAGATAGAGATGTGCGTTGTGCCAGCTCTTGTCTGTTGGTGCTTCCTGAGTAAGCCAGGCTGCTTCATTCAGTTCGACTGCCGTTCCTCCCTCTTGTCCATATTTATTGACCAAGAAGTCATATTCGCTGCGTAGGTATTCTAAGTTGCCTTGAAAACCTTGCTGGTTCATGAAATCACTTTTGCGGAAGAGTACGTTAGGCAGGTTGGTGCGATAACCATAGGAGCGTTGTGCGCGACGCAGCAGATAGTAAGCTTCTCGGATGGTGTCAAAGCGTCTTACACCCTTGCAGGTGTCTTCTGTGCAGACATAGCCCAACACGAGATGGGTGGGGTCTTGACATTGACGTGTCATAGCAGCAAGCCACTCGTCGTTGTTGGCTCTACAGGTGGGTTCGGTCAGCAAGATCCACTCGTACTTAGAGGCTTTCACACCCACGGTGATTTGCAGTTTCTTGCGACTCATATAGCGTGAACTGTCGGGTATGAAGGTGTAATAGAGGTGTGTGTGTTCTGCTGACAGGCGTTTCAAGAAGTCGATGGTGTCGCCATCGCTATTTTGGCAAACTACGACTACCTGATAGTCGTTGGAGTATTTCTGCTTGAGGAATGATGGCAGATTGCGTTCCAACTCAGGCAGATTGTCGTGAGCTGTGATAAGAACCGTGACAGACGGTGAGAGCGTGGCTTTCTGTTCTGCTTGTTGTTCTTCTGTTTCGGTATCATTACCTTGTTGTTCACTCACTGTATGCAAACGCAACGAGCGCAGAAATGGATTTATCAGCGATCCGAGGATAGCCAATAAAAACACTACTGCGCCTGCGATGATAGTTGTAGTACTGATAATCATCATTATTTTTCTTTCTCGTAATTTTTTCCGTCTTACATATCTTCTGTCATGTAGCCTTTAGGCATCTGTCGGCAGTTGTACTGACTTGCCATGATTTCACCATAGGCTCCAGCAGAACGGATGGCTATGAGGTCGCCACGGTGGGTCTTGTTGAGGTCGATAGCTTTAGCAAAGACATCGCTCGACTCACAGATGGGGCCTACAACGTCGTAAGTCTCTACGGGTTCGTCACTCGAAATGTTTTCTATCTTGTGATAAGCCTGGTAGAGTGCTGGTCGTATCAAGTCGGTCATTCCGGCATCTACGATAGCAAACTGCTTGGCTGTTCCTTGTTTGATGTAGAGCGTACGGGTGATGAGCGATCCCATTTGTCCCACTACTGAGCGTCCCAGTTCGAAATGTACCTTTTGACCGTCACGTAGTTTGAGATGCTTGGCGTAAGTGTCGAAGTAGGATTTGAAGTCGGGTATGGGCACGCGGTTGGGATGTTTGTAGTCAATGCCAAGACCTCCGCCCACGTTGATGTTCTTTACCTCAATGTGGTGAGCTTCCAGCTGATTCTGCAGTTCATTGATGCGATTGCAGAGTGCTTCGAAGTCTCCCATGTCAAGTATCTGACTACCGATGTGGAAGTGTAGGCCGAGAACCTTGATATGCTTCATACCTGCAGCTTCAGCTATTACATTCTCCATATCGTGCATGGCAATTCCAAATTTGTTTTCAGCCAATCCTGTTGTAATATTGGCATGGGTGTGAGCCCCCACGTTGGGATTGATTCTGAAGCATACCTGTGCAGTCTTGTTTTGCTGCTCTGCCAACTCGTTGATAATCTCGAGTTCAGGGATGCTTTCTACGTTAAAGCAGAAAATGCCTTTCTGCAGTCCGAGATTAATCTCCCAGTCGCTTTTTCCTACTCCAGCATAAACGATTTTGTCGGCTGGAAATCCTGCATGAAGGGCTGCTTGTATTTCTCCTCCGCTCACACAGTCGGCGCCCAACCCTGCGTGGCTGATAACGCCCAACACTTTGGCATTGGCATTGGCTTTTACGGCATAGTGCACCTCAAAGCCTGGATGCTTGCTGGCTTCCTCGCAGATGGTTCTGAGAGTTTGTCTCAGCAGGGCTGTGTCGTAATAGTAGAACGGAGTCTGTATCTCCTGAAACTTATCTATAGGAAATGTTCCTTTCATTTACCTTAAATCTAAAATTAATATCTTATATAGTCAAATTAGAAAATCCAATTTATTGTAAATCAGAATATCCAACGAAGAGTGAGTAGGAAGCATTGCATACGAATTCTTCACTCTTCACTCTTCGTTCTTCACTTAAATTACTTCTCGAAGAGTCTGTCGCTCAAGTTCTGCAATGCCTGCTTCTTGTCTCTCTCCTTGATGAGGAATGAGATGTTATAGTTAGAACCACCATAAGAAATCATTCTAACTGGAATGTTCTTCATCGCTTCTGTAGCGAGGGTTTCGAAGCCTACGTTGCTCCAGTCAAGGTCGCCCACGACACAAATGATACACATATCGGAGTCGACAGTCACAGTGCCATATTTCTTGAGTTCGTTGACGATATCGTTGAGGTGTGCATCGTTGTCGATACTCATGCTGACACCCACCTCAGAAGTAGCAATCATGTCGATAGGAGTCTGGTAGCTCTCGAAGATTTCGAATACCTTGCGCAAGAAACCTGTGGCAAGCAACATTCGACTACTCTTGATCTTGATGGCTGTGATATTGTCTTTGGCAGCTACAGCCTTGATTTTTCCACGTACGATGACATTGTCGATGATGGTGCCATCTGCCTTGGGGTCGAGGGTGTTCTTCAAGCGTACAGGGATGCCTGCGTATTTGGCGGGCTGTACACAGGTGGGGTGCAGAATCTTAGCACCAAAGTAAGCCAACTCGGCAGCCTCCTCGAAGTTGAGCTGATGTACTGCTTCTGTGTGGTCAACGATGCGTGGATCGTTGTTGTGCATACCGTCAATGTCGGTCCAAATCTGTATCTCGTCAGCAGGGAGAGCAGCACCGATGAGAGAGGCTGTATAGTCGCTGCCACCACGTTGCAGGTTGTCTACTTCGCCGTAAGCGTTGCGGCAGATGAATCCCTGTGTGATATATATCTGCTGGCCCTGGTTCTTCTCCATGATGTCAGCGAGTTTCTCCTTGATGTATTGTGGGTCGGGTTCAGCGTTCTTGTCTGTGCGCATGAAGTCGAGTGCATTGAGCAGAACGGCCTTGATGCCCAGTTCCTTCATGTAGTTTACCACCATGTTGGTGCTCATAATCTCACCTTGTGCCACGATGCTTTTCTCCTCAAAGGAAGTGAAGAGGTCTTTTGTGAAAGAGCGCAGGTAATCGAATTCGCCACGGAGGAACTCGCTGGTGGTCTTTTTCATCTCCTCGGTGGAGTAGAGATCTTCCACATGCTGCATGTATTTTTTCTCCAGGTTGTTGATTACTTCGTTGGCTCCCTCTGGATTCTTCTTGTAGAGATAGTCAGAGATCTCAACGAGTGAGTTTGTTGTACCGCTCATCGCAGAAAGTACGATGAAAGTAGGTTCACCTGATTCTGTAACCAAGGAGGTTACTCCCTTCATGCGCTCAGGTGAGCCAACCGAAGTACCTCCAAATTTCATTACCTTCATAGTCTTATTATTTTAAATCATTTATAATTTTGTTCCAGTTTAGCTATTCTCTTTTTTTAGTTTTCCTCAGCGTCCTCGGTGAGGTCGATGTGATTGTACTCGTTGGTCACATCGTGCAAATGACCCTCTTTGCATTGGTATACGATGCCTGGGTATTTGTCGAGCATGGGTATGTTGTGGGTCGACATGACGACAGCCGTACCCTGCTTGGTGATGTCTTTGAGTATGCCTACGATATGGCTTGCTGTCTCGGGGTCGAGGTTGCCTGTAGGTTCATCAGCGATGATGAGCTTAGGGTTGTTGAGCAACGCTCGCGCAATGGCGATACGCTGCTGTTCGCCACCAGATAGCTCATGCGGCATTTTGTCTATTTTCTCGCTCATTCCTACCACTTCAAGAACCTCCTTGATGCGTTCTTCGCGTTCCTGTTTGTCCTTCCAGCCTGTAGCTTTCAGTACAAACTCGAAGTTCTTGTGTACGCTGCGGTCGTGCAGTAGTTGGAAGTCTTGAAAGATGATGCCCAGCTCTTTTCTTAATGCAGGTACATCTTTGCGCCGGATGGTAGTGAGGTCTCTGCCTAATATTTCTGCTTTTTCAGTCTCTCCTTCCACGAGGTCGAGCTCGCAGTATAGGGTTTTGAGCAACGAACTCTTGCCCGAGCCCACCTTTCCGATGAGATAAGTGAATTCTCCTTCATCCACATGGAAGTCGACATCGTGGAGAATGCACTTGTCTGCTTGGTAGATACTTACGTTTTTATATTCTATCAGCATTGTGTTACGTTTTTATGGTTGTGTGCTTATTGCAAAAGATCTGTCTCTTGAAGATTGTCGCCTTCCGACAGCTCTTTGTAGGGTTACTTCATTTCACCTTTACTTTTTGCCACCCTGCGTTTCTTGTCCCAATCGGGGTCGTGACGTTTCTGCAACTCGCTTACCACGTCTTCTATGCGCAGATTCTTGCTGGTGAGAAGTACGATGAGGTGATAGAGCAGATCGGAAGATTCGTAGATGAGTTTTTCGTCGTTGCCATTGGTGGCCTCGATGATGGTTTCTACAGCTTCTTCGCCTACCTTCTGTGCCATCTTGTTGACTCCTTTTCGGAATAGGCTTGTGGTGTAGCTTCCCTCGGGCATTTCCTCGTGTCGCTTATTGATGAAATCTTGCAGTTCTGAGAGGAAGAGGATAGGGTTGAGTGTATTCTCTTCAGCCCAACAAGTGTCAGTACCTTTATGGCATGTAGGACCATCGGGATGCACCTTGATGAGCAATGTGTCGTTGTCACAGTCGTTCTGTATGCTGACGAGGTTTAGATAGTTGCCAGAAGTTTCTCCCTTGGTCCACAGGCAGTTGCGCGAGCGGCTCCAAAAGGTGACTTTCTTGGTTTCTATGGTTTTGTCGTATGCTTCTTGGTTCATGAATCCCAACATCAGCACGTTCTTAGTTACAGCGTCCTGTATGATGGCTGGAACAAGTCCGTCCATTTTCTTGAAATCTATTTCCATGATTGTTTGATTCTGCTATTTATTCACATTCTGCTATTTTATTCACATTCTGTTATTCTTCATATTCTCACGTTGACGCCTTCTTCACGCAAGTATTTCTTGAGATCGGGGATGGCTATTTCTCCGAAGTGGAACACGCTGGCAGCTAATGCTGCGTCTGCTTTTCCTATGGTAAAGGCATCGCGGAAGTGTGCCATACTGCCTGCACCTCCCGAAGCAATAATAGGAATGCTTAGTTCCTCAGCAAGCTGTGCCAATGCTTCATTGGCAAACCCCTGTTTCACGCCATCGTGGTCCATGCTGGTGAAAAGGATTTCTCCTGCACCTCTGTCGGCCACCTCTTTAGCCCAGTCGAAGAGCCTCAATTCCACTCGTTCTCTACCTCCTTTTACATAGCAGTGCCATCCGTCGTGGTCAAGTCGGGCGTCGATGGCACATACACACACTTGTGAACCATAATGTCCTGCTATCTCGTCAATAAGTTGTGGGTTGCGAATGGCTGCACTGTTGATGCTCACCTTGTCAGCTCCCGCATTGAGTAGTCTATCTACATCGCTCAACTCGTTGATGCCTCCACCTACAGTAAAGGGGATGTTTATCTTTTCGGCCACACGTGTTACCATATCAGCAAAAGTCTTTCTGCCTTCAAAGCTGGCAGTGATGTCGAGAAAAACAAGTTCGTCGGCACCAGCATCGCTATATGCTTTGCCTAACTCTACTGGGTCTCCTGCACTTCTTAAGTTTACGAAGTTAGTACCCTTTACCGTTTCACCATTTTTCACGTCGAGACATGGGATGATTCTTTTGGCCAGGCCTTTGCTCTGAGGTTGAGATGTATGATTCATCTGTCGAAAATTATGTTTTGCTATGCGATTTTTTATAGTGAACTATGTTTGTCGAACTTAGAGATTCCTTTTTTCTTATTCCTCGTTCTTACTCTTCCTCTTTACGCTTAGAATAGTTCTTCAACCTTGATTTTACCCTCATAGAATGCTTTTCCGAACACCACGGCAGGAATGTCAGCAGTCTCCAAGGCACGGATGTCGTCATTGCAACTAACGCCACCTGAGGCGATGAGGTGCATATCAGGATAAGCCTTCATGATTTGCTGGTAGAGGTCTATGGCAGGACCCTGCAGCGTGCCGTCCTTACTGATTTCTGTGCAGAGTACATTACGCACGCCCTTGTCAGTGTACTGTTTAAGGAAGGGGAGTAGGTCTTCGGAAGAGTCTTCTTTCCAACCATTGATAGATATTTTCCCATTTCTTACATCAGCACCCAGAATAAGTTTTTCTGCGCCATATTGTTCTATCCAGTTGAGAAAAAGCTGTGGGTTGGTAACGGCTATGCTTCCTACTGTCACCATAGCGGCTCCTGCATCGAAGGCTTTCTCTATGTCTTCTTCGGTCTTGATACCTCCACCAAAGTCGACAACGAGTGATGTAGCAGCCGTGATAGCTCTCAGCACGCCGTCATTGACGATATGCTTTGATTTAGCTCCATCGAGGTCTACCACGTGTAGTCGCTTGAACCCCAAGCTCTCAAAATGCTGGGCCACTTCGACGGGATTTTCGTTGTATACCTTTTTCTGGTCATAGTCTCCTTTGGTGAGTCTGACACATTTTCCATCAATGATGTCGATAGCGGGAATGAGTTCTATATTCATAGTTCCAGGAAGTTCTTGAGGATTTGTTCACCTACTTTGCCACTCTTTTCGGGGTGGAACTGGCAAGTGTAGAAGTTGTCTTTGTGCAGAGCAGCACTATATGGCTGAATGTAGTGAGCCGTAGCGATGGTCTCCTTGCATAGTGGTACATAGTAACTATGCACAAAATAAGTATAAGGATTTTCGCCCAAGTCTTTCATTAAGGGTGAGCTGAGGTCGTAAATTTCGTTCCATCCCATGGCTGGTACTTTGTCTTGATGTTGTTGGGGAACGAAACGCTTTACATCGGCGTTAAAAATACCAATGCAGTCTACGTCTCCTTCTTCAGAGTGACGGCAGAGTAATTGTTGGCCTACGCAGATGCCCAGTACGGGTTGAGTGAGAGACTTGATGGTTTCGTCGAGCCTATGCTCTCTAAGATAGAGCATAGCTTCTTTGGCTTGACCTTGTCCAGGGAAGAGCACACGGTCGGCCTTACGCAGGGTTTCTGCGTCGTCTGTGAGGATGGGGGTAATGCCGAGCCTCTTCATGGCGTTGACCACGGAGTAGATATTTCCGGCGTTATATTTTACGATGGCTACATCCATAAGCTGACGTTTATCTTGAGTTTACAGATGCAAAGGTACGCATTTTCTTGCAATTTAAAGAAAAATAGGGCAAAAAGATTGCAAAAGTGTGCGAATTTCTTTCAGATAGTAAGCGAAAAGGGTATATTTATTCGTCTTTATTATCTGCGGAGCGTAAAATGATGGATGTAGCTCCTATGGTAAAGAGAGTTCCGTCCTCAATAACGCGACGCTCTCTATCACCTAAGATGACATTGTCGACAAATGTTCCCGTGTAGCTTGGTCCATCTCGAAGGGTGTATTTTAGGTTGCCTTTTTTGTCGCGACTTACGTTGATGACGCAGTGGTTCATATCGACACTGGGGTCGACGGTCTCAATGGGGCAGTTGATGCCGCTGTTTTTCATGTATCTGCCTATGATGTTATCGCCCATCTGCAAGGGTATCACCTGTTTGTAGGCGAAGACGTTCTCGATAACAACAATCGAACCATATCCGTTCTCGTTGGCATGCTCGTCGAGCTGTTCTTCCTTTCTGGTCTCGCGTAGTTTGGATACACCCATGCGTATGCCAAACTGCTTATTGCATTGTGGGCATACGAAAACGAGACTTTGTCCTGCTTGGTACTTGGTCTCGTCGAATGTGATAAAGTTATCACACTTGGGGCATCTTACTCTTTTCATGCTTTTATTCTTTTACGAGAGTTACCCATCCGTCGGCAAAGGCCTCGTGATGGTGTAGTTTGTTGAGGGCAGCATAAGCCTGCTGCTCTGTATCATAGATACCGTAAATAACCTTTACGTTGTTTGATGTAATCAGTACTCTTGTGTCTTTAAAGCCCTTTGCCTGCAGACTTTCGGTGTAGGTGGCTGCGTTACGCTTGGTGACGCGGCTTGCCAATACGATGCAATAGTGAGGTTTCGCGATTTCCTGTTGCTCGATTTCAGACAAGTCGGCACTTTCGGTCTTGACAGCGCTGGGAGCTACAGAAGCGAGTGCTTCCATATTGTTATCTTTTACCATCTCCTTAGGCATAAGTCGATTGAGCATACTGAGATCTATCTGACTCTTCTGTACCTTTGGAGTGTCGAGTGGGGTGGAAAGAGTGAAGAAAACAATGAGTGCAATGCAAGCTGCTACGGCATTGCGCAGCCAGCTCTTCTTGATTTGTACGAAGTCGCTGTGGACCTCCTCGTCGATTTCTGAATCGTTAGTGAATACTGAGTTTACAGTAGTATACTTTTCTGTCTTTTCTTCTTCTGCTGACGCGTTGGCTGGGCTGTTAATGGATACGATTTCTGCGGCAGCGGTAGTTTCCTCGCTGTCTGTTAGGGTGCTGAGCTCCTTGAGTGGCTGCATGACGAATCCATCCAAACCATAGTAGTTAGGTGTAAGCAGTCCTGCCTCGCAAGGCTCAAAAGAATAGTTGCCCTGGCTGTTGAGGTAGAGAGTACCTATGTCTGATAATTCGTATTTTCCGTTGATGTCGAGCTCTGTACGAATCTCTCTTACGTCTTCCGCTATGCGGCTGAGAGCATCAGGATAGCTGATGTCATAAGCCTCTACATAGGAGAGAGCCAAGAGTGAATCGTTCATTGTGAGCTGTGGGTTGAAGCCAATGGTTCTTAGTGGTGGCAAAAACATGTTGTCTCTGCCATCATATCTTGCGTCTACATGATGAGCCATGAAGCCACCAAACTCGGGTACTATCACGCAATCGTTGCTCAAAAGTAGGATTTCTATATGTCTTTCTAATTCAATCACGTTTGCAAAGGTAGTTATTTTTTTTATACCTTCCAACATTTTTATACTAAAAAAAAGTTATAGGTGATAAAAAGGTTTATTTGTTTTGTCAGTTCAAAAAAAAGCATTATCTTTGTCCCATATATATTAAATAAGGTGTTTGCTTCTTCGTATGTGTGAGGGGCGAAAAACATAGTAAAATGGAATATTTAAAAACAGAGATTGAGGGCGTTTATATCTTGGAGCCCAAGGTTTTTCATGATGCACGCGGCTATTTCTTTGAGTCGTGGCGACAAGAAGATTTCGACCAGCATATCGGGCGTCATGTAGAGTTTATTCAAGACAATGAGTCTAAGTCGAGTTATGGCGTGTTGCGTGGATTGCATTATCAGAAAGGTGAATACTCACAAGCTAAGTTAGTGCGCGTCATTCGTGGTCGTGTGCTGGATGTGGCTGTCGATATTCGCAAGAGTAGTCCTACTTTTGGTAAGTATGTTGCCGTAGAACTGAGTGAGGAAAACAAGCGCCAGCTCTTCATTCCTCGTGGTTTTGCACATGGCTTCTTAGTACTCAGTCCTGAGGCTGTTTTTACTTATAAGGTTGACAATGTGTATGCTCCTCAGCAGGAAGCGAGCATTCGTTGGAATGATGAAGATATCCACATAGAGTGGCCCATTTCTGCCGACGATGTTCTTACTTCAGAGAAGGATCTTCTCAAAGCTACCTCTTTGAAAGATGCAGAGGTGTTTGAGTAAATGGAGAAATAGAAAAGGAAAATTAAAACATTGATGAATCGCAATATTTTATTATTGTTTGTAGGATGCTTGTTGCTTTTTGCTGCTTGTCAAGAACGTGCTCCGAAGACTGAATTTCGCGAAGATGCGAAGGCTAAACAGATGCTACAGGGTATGTGGATAGACGAAGATGGCGAAGATGTAGTCTTTCGGGTGAAGGGCGACACCATCTATTATCCTGACTCTACCAGCATGCCAGCTTACTTCTATATCTCTGCCGATACCTTTGTAGTGAAAGGTGCTAATGAGATACGTTATGCTATTGTCAAACAGGCGGCTCATCTCTTTGAGTTTAAGACGCAGAATGGTGATATACTCAAATTGGTGAAAACTACAGATAAGGCTTATCTCAACTCGTTTAAGCACCAACATCCTGTAGTACTCAACCAAGGACAGCTTGTGCGTCGCGACACGATAGTAGCTTTCGGTGCAGAGAAATATCATCTTTATACACAAGTCAACCCCACTACCTACAAAGTACTTAAGAGTACCTATAATGAAGATGGAGTGGGGGTAGACAATGTGTATTATGATAATATCGTCAACGTGAATGTCTATCATGGAGCTTCACGTCTTTTTGGGCGAGATTTTCGTAAGCAAGATTTTATTCGTCAAGTTCCTGCTTCTTTCTTGGAACAGGCTGTGCTGAGCGATATGGTTTTCCGTGCAATAGATAAGACGGGCATTCATTTCCGTGCTGTCCTTGCCATGCCAGATAGTTCGGTGAGCTATCAAGTTGAAGTGACCATCTCATTTGATGGTCACCTCGATATCCGTACAGCAGGCGCTTGATGTGCCTACATAGATTTTGTATTTCCCTGGTACTACCCTCATGGTGTTGGTATCAGGGTCCCAACATTCAAAACTGTTTTGTGGCAGAGGGATGCTAACAGTTTTTTTCTCTTTTGCCTTGAGGGTTACACGTTGGAAGGCTTTTAGGCTTTTTATAGGGCCTTCTGCATCTGCCATTTGTCGGATGTATACCTGTGCTACTTCTGTTCCTTCGCGTTTGCCTTTGTTTTGTATTGTAAAGGTCAGATAGCCATCTTTATAAGTTGGTTTGCCGTAGTCGAAGGTTGTGTAACTCAATCCATGTCCGAAGGGGAATAGAGCTTCACCCTCAAAGTAGCGATAGGTGCGGTTCTTCATAGAGTAGTCGAGGAAGTCGGGCAAGTCGTTGGTGCTCTTGTAGAATGTAACAGGTAGTTTGCCTGATGGGTTTACCTCTCCAAAGAGTACTTTGGCCACCGCTTCACCACCTCGTTCGCCAGGATACCATGCTTGTAGTATAGCTTGTACATTCTTTGTCTCTGGCACTAAAGCTACTGCCGATCCCGAGCAGTTGATGAGTATAACCTTCTTACCAGCCTCATGGAGCATGGCTATGATTTCTCGTTGCACCTGTGGCAGTTCTATATCTGTACGGTCTCCACCTTTAAAGCCAGGCTCTGAGACTTTCATTTCTTCGCCTTCAAGCTTAGGCGATATGCCACCAACAAAGATGATGGTGCGTGTATTGCCTATTTCGGCAAGTAGCTGTTCTCGTTGGCTGTTGTCGATATTGGTTTTTCCGTCCAATGTACGAGTCAGTGTGCAGGCAGGAATGTATTTCACTTCTTTTCCTACTTGCTGTCTGATACCTTGAAGGATGGTAATGGTTTCGGTGGGAGTTCCGTTGTAGTTCCCCCATTGCATGATCGAGTCGTTAGCGTTGGGTCCCATCACCACCAAGTCGATACTTCTGTCGAGTGGCAGGATCTTGTTGTGGTTCTGTAGCAGCACAATGCCTTCTTCTGCCATCTTCAGTGCCATTTGTTTATGTTCTTTGCTCGCTATGACACTTGCAGGAATGTGTGTCCAACTTACCTGTTCGTCCTTGTCAAAGTTGCCCAATTCAATTCGTGCTTTGAGTAGCCTTTTAAGACAAGTGTTCACTTTTTCCTCACTGACAAGACCTGTTCTCACCGCCTCGGGCAATGAGCGATATGAATGTCCACATTCTACATCCGTTCCTGTGGCTATAGCCTGTGCCGTAGCTTCGGTTGCATTGTCGGCGGTGCCGTGTCGCCCTGGTTTGTAGAAGTCGTCTATGGCTCCACAGTCAGAGGTGATAAGTCCGTCAAATCCCCATTCCTCTCGCAGAATGAAGCGCTCCAACTGTGCATTAGAACAACAGGGTTGACCATTAAACCGCTGATAGGCACACATCACTTCTGCTACATGCGCATCTTGCACGAGCGACTTGAAGGCAGGTAGATAGGTCTCCCATAAATCGCGTGCTGGCAGATGTTCTATATTGAAGTTGTGACGATTCCATTCAGGTCCGCTGTGTACTGCAAAGTGCTTGGCACAAGCCAGTAGTTTTCGGTATTTATTGTTGGCTGGTGTTCCGTCAAAGGCTTGTCCTTGCAGACCATTCACCACGGCCCTTCCCATACGTGCCGTCAGGTATGGGTCCTCACCATAGGTTTCTTGTCCACGTCCCCATCTTGGATCGCGGAAAATATTGATGTTGGGTGTCCAGAAGCTGAGACATTGGTATCTCTTTATCTTTCCTGTAGCTTTTGCTTGTTGTGCCTTGGCTCTTGCCTCATCGCTCACGGCAGTAAAAACCTGGTAGAGCAGTTGGTCGTCGAAAGACGAAGCCATCGCCATCGTGATGGGGAAGACGGTAGCATAGCCATTGCGGCCTACGCCATGCAAGGCCTCGTTCCACCATTGGAACTGCGGAATACCCAATCTGTCTATGGCAGGTGAAGTGTCCATCATCAGCAGAGTCTTTTCTTCGAGGGTAAGTCTTGTCAGCAGATCGTTGGCTCTTTCTTCTGATGTAAGACTTGGGTCTTGATAGGGTAATAACCTCTGCTGTGCCTTAGTGTCTGGTGCTGCTATGGCAGTCAAGGCAATGGCAAAAAGTAGTTTTCTCATCATAGTTTTATGTTTTAGTTTTATAAAAGGTATATACTTGCCGACAAAGTTACAAAAAAATGCGAAAAAAACTTCCTGCAGATTTTATAATTTGATATTTTCTTCAGGCTTCTTAATTTTTTTTCAACATCATTTCTTTTGTCATTTAGAAAAAAATAAGTAGCTTTGCACACATGACAGTAACGCTTATTATTTTAATCATTACCGTTGCCATGTTTATATGGGGCAGAGTGAGGGCCGACATTGTGGCACTTACTGCCTTGGCAGCACTCCTTGTTTTCGGAATACTTACTCCAGCCGAAGCCCTTGCAGGTTTTTCTTCACCCATCGTTATCATGATGATAGGACTCTTTGTTGTGGGAGGTGCCATCATGCAAACTGGTTTGGCGAAGCTCACGGGTAACAAATTGATGGCACTTTCACGGGGCAACGAAACCATTACCTTTCTCTTGGTCATGCTCGTCACCTCGTTTATCGGAGCCTTTGTCAGCAATACTGGCACCGTGGCCCTCATGATGCCCATCATCGTAAGCCTTGCCGCAGCATCAGGGTTGCAATCATCACGTTTCCTCATGCCTTTGGCCTTCGCGGGTAGCTTAGGTGGCATGCTTACGCTCATTGGTACACCGCCCAACTTGGTTATCGACGAAGTGCTCACAGAGGCAGGTTATCAGTCGCTTAGCTTCTTCTCGTTCTTGCCAGTAGGTCTCATTGTTATTGCTATAGGCATCGTTGTACTGATGCCTTTGAGCCGACTTTTCCTGAGTCGTAAGCAGAGTGGAAAGAAAAAGCAGAGTAGCAAATCGCTCGACGACTTAGTGATGGAATATCAATTGCTTGACAATCTGCATAGATACATCGTGCCAAGCCATCGTTCTTCTGCAGCTATCGACGAAAAGGGCGAGAAGCTTGAGATAGTGGGGAAGACACTCAAACAACTCTCAGTGCAGAAGGACTATGGCGTGAGTGTCATCGAGATAAGAAACGAGAAGAAGTCGCGCTTAGGACTGATGAAAGACGTCAATCAGAACATGGCCAAGAGCAGTAGCGTCATTGGCGAGCACGACATCTTATATATAATAGGTGACGAGGAGAAGATGCAGCGATTTGCTGCAGACTATGATCTGCGAAAGATGAAAGATGTGAAGATAGATTTCTACGATCTCGGACTTTCCGAGATTGTCGTTATGCCTACTTCTCATTTTGCAGGTTTGCGTATTGGTGATGCTAACCTGAGAAAACGTTTTGGTATTAACGTACTGGGTGTAAAACGTGGCGACGAATATATAACAGACAATCTTATAGCCACTCGTCTGCATGTGGGCGATATGCTATTAGTGCAAGGTGAATGGACTAACTTAGCGCACCTGGCAAGTGATACGACCAACTGGGTGGTGCTCGATCAACCAGAGAAGACTGCCGATAAGGTTCTTCTCGATTATAAGGCCCCCGTTGCTGCTGCCATCATGTTGCTGATGGTGGCGATGATGGTTTTCGACTTTATTCCTGTTGCTCCTGTAACAGCGGTTATCATAGCAGGTTTGCTGACTGTTTTTGCAGGATGTTTCCGAAATGTTGAAGCGGCCTATAAGACCATCAACTGGGAGAGCATCGTGCTTATTGCTGCCATGATGCCTATGTCTACAGCCCTCGAGAAGACTGGAGTTTCGGCTTTGGTGTCGCAGACCTTGGTAGATAGCTTGGGTGTTTTAGGCCCAACAGTTCTTTTGGCTGGCATTTATTTCACTACCTCGCTCATGACGATGTTTATCAGCAACACGGCCACAGCAGTCCTCATGGCGCCTATCGCCCTGGTGGCAGCTCAACAGGTAGGGGTGAGTCCTTATGCTTTCCTCTTTGCTGTTACCTTAGGAGCCAGTATGTGTTTTGCTTCGCCTTTTTCTACTCCTCCCAATGCGCTTGTGATGAAAGCCGGAGGCTATACGTTTATGGATTATGTCAAGGTGGGACTACCTTTACAGATTATCATAGGCATCGTGATGACTTTTGTTCTTCCTTGTCTGTTCCCATATTAAGTTTTGAGAAATCTAAAGAATTTATATCTCAAGAGTGTCATTTGTCTTACGGCAGATGGCACTCTTTTCTTTGTATTAGCCCCAGATAAGTATCTTTTGTTTCTTTCTTTTTCTTCTTAGTTTATGGTAAGTCGTGGGGGCGATATGTTTTAAAGAAGGGGTCGTTTTGTATATAAGTCTGATTTTCCGATACTTATGATGTTATACTTTGAATTCTTTTTCTAATTTTGTACTCGAAATAAACTTATAGCGGATAATTCAGATAGAATAATACACCATCATTTATATATATGAGCAGCTGTTTTGTTCCTGTCATGAAATACGATATAAGTAAAACATAAATATGTCATATAGGTAAAATGATTTCAAAAGTTTAAAACATACATTAATGATGAAAAAGTATTTAACAATCTTGCTGCTGATGCTTGTAAGCATGGCGGTGGTAGCTAAAACAAGCAGTACAGATTTTTCTGACGACCTGAAGAAGCTTATCCCTGAAGGTGCAATGAGTATAGGCAGTGGTCTTCCTATGCCAATCACTGACTGGTATGCTTCTCCCTATCTTTTGCAAGATGATAAATTTGATGCAGTGGGAAAGACCCTGCGTGTGATTTGTTCGGAAACAGGTGATGATGCCTATGCGTTTCTGAAGATTAACGATGCGCAATGGAGTTCTATCATGTCGGGCGCCGATAAGTTTAGCATTGCAGGATGGAAATACTTTGATGTCAAGGTAAACAAACAACTGAATGATATTATACAAAACTCTTGGAAAGTTGGCGATTCTAAGATGGGTGGTCTCCTGATAGGTGGTAATCACTTCACTATTTACGGCATTTACCTCTATGGTGAGAAAGTAGATGATGTTGATAATACCCTTGCTTGGAACGAAGACCCTTCTGATGTCATAGACACCTATACCTTTACTGATGCCATTGGTGGCACAGACTGGTCTTCAGCAAACATTCCTGGTTCTTTCTTTGAGTTCCAGAGTGCCACTGGTAATCAGGTAGCAGGTAGTGGTGTTACCTCCACCACCAAACTGGCCAACACCAAGAATCATATTATCCGTTTGGTGTTTGAAGGAAAGGCTGCTGACGATGCTCAGGTATCAGCCAAAGATACAGAAAATGATAATTGTGCTGCTTATATTAGACAACGTCAAAGCGATTTGCATTATACCAATTATGCCAACTGTCCCGGTGCTGACCATTATGATTTCGAGTTGAGCGATGCCATTACTAAGTTTCAGGATTATGAAACTCCGATAATCGGTACAGAAGGTGTACAGACTGGTATGCTTTCCAAGTTGTTGCTCAATGGTATGAATATAGGTGCTAAGGGAGCCAAGATAAAAAGCGTACAAATTCGTAAATCTCAAGTTTCTAAGTATATAAAGGGTTATGCAGAACTTTCTGGACATACCCTTAGCAATACAGCATGGCGTGCCATCGCTTTTCCTTATAATCTCACTCGTGCACAACTTCAAGCAGCTTTTGGTGATGATGTACGTATCTGTGAGTTGGGCAGTTCGAAAGTGTTGAAAACCAAAATCACCAGTGGTAATAATGTGGGCTCTTACCATTTCAGTATTCTTTTTAATTTTGAGAAAATCAAGGATTCTGAGGGAGTCAACGCAAACTATCCTTATCTCATTAAGTTAGGTTCGGGTGTAAAGGATGATGATGTTTATCCCATTGAGAATGTTGTTGCCGACGTACGTGACTTTCAGGCTTATGAGTTCCGAACAGGTAAGTTTAATCTTGATGCGCTCGATGAGGATAAAAAGTCTGCAGCAGAAAAGCAAGACAAAGTTGTTAAGGCTGAAGAAGAGATTAAGAAGGCGCTCGATAACGACAATGTCTGCATGAAGTTCAAATCAACAGCTCCGATCTTCAATATTCAAAATAAATCAATCACTGAGGAAAATAAATCAATCACTCAGGTAGAAATCATCGACGGAGTAGAGAATGATGGTTTTACGCCACTTCTTAAGAAAGTCGATAATGGTGGTAATACTAACTATTATCTGAAGAGCAATACGCTCTTCCCTGTAGAAGATTACTCAGTACGTTTAGCCTCAGGTAGAGCTTATGTTATTCTGCCCGCAGAAACCAAGGCTTTGTTTGACGCTAACAATCAAGTAGCTCCTCATAGTGAAAGCAAGTCTGTGATAGCCTATTCCTTTGATTATGAAGGTGGAGAAACAACTGGCATCGAAGAGTTGGAGAACATAGCTCCCGCTGTTCGTCAAGAACAGATGAATGTATATACTCTCAATGGTCAAGTGGTTCGCAAGGGACAATCTACTGTTGGTCTTCCTAAGGGAATCTATATTGTAGGTGGTAAGAAACTGATTATCAAATAATTTAATAATTTATACAGAGATGAATAAGAAAAAATATCAGTCACCAAGTTTTGTTATGTCTGTGGTAGACACAAGTATTTGTCTTCTTGCAGGTTCGCCAAACCCTTCTACAGGAGTGGATACAAAGGCAGATGGTGAGAATATCAATGTATCAGACAAACAAGAACCATACGATCCAAATAATCCCTCTGGCGATGTATATGATGGTAAGCAGTTTAATGCTTGGGAGAACTGGGACGAATATTAATCTTTACGCCATGCTTTTGTCCAGACACAAATACTATACACAAAACCATCGGCTTTATTCTTTTTAGAATAAAGTCGGTGGACTTTTCTTTAAACACATGTATTAATAATAAACTATATACTCAAAACTCTTTTTTTTAATATGAGAAAAACTCTTTTGATAGCACTTTGCTTTTTGAGCATGAATGTGCTTGCCGTAACCGAAAAAGTAACTATATGGAAGGCATCTGCATCAGGGGTCTCTGGTAGTGAACATGTCTTAGGTCTTAAAAATGTGGATGGCTCAAATGGTTCTGATGCTTTTAAGGGCACAGAAGGTAATCTTGATAAGCCAGGTTTTCATACTGATGGTGTCAGACTTCTTGATGCCAACGATAAAGAGTTTGTGATGCGAGGTTATAATTATTCGTACACTTGGCAAAAAGACCTTTGGGGAGCTGCTTTCACAACGGCAAAAAAATATAATTGCAATACCCTGCGTATACAGCTGAGCAATGGGCAGGCTTCTGGTTTAGGAGGTTGGACAAGTCAGAGCGCTGTCAGTCAACTCATCCAGTCGTGTAGGGACAATCATTTCATAGGTGTTTTCAATATTCAAGATACAGGTGGAGGTGATGATGCTGGGAAACTCGAAAAAGCAGCAGATTACTGGATAGCCATCAAGGGGGCTATCATAGGACAGGAGAAATATTGCATTGTGAATATTGCTAACGAGTGGATGGAATCTCCTACACGTGACAATAGAGGTGAGTGGGGTGAATACCAGGAAAACTTTTGGTCTGATAATTATATAGCGTCAGTCCGACGTCTGCGTCAAGCAGGTATAAAGAACACGCTGATGATCGACTGTAATGGTTATGGTCAATATGCAGACATCATTTGGAAGGAAGGTCAGCGTATCCTCGATGAGGATAAGAAATATTTTGAAGACGGCAAGCCCAACATCATTTTTTCTATCCACTTCTACGAGAAAGCAAGCTATTGGAATTACGAAAATGGTACAGGCTCACGTGTGGCTCATTCCATTGACAAGGCTCTTTCTATAGATGCCCCAGTCTGCATTGGAGAGTATGCATATTCTCGAAAAAGTGAACAATGGAAGATAGATTGGGAAACCATTCAGGACTATTGCAAGACCATGAACGTGGGATTCCTGGGCTGGTCGTTCACGGGTAATGGTGGTGCTGAGTCAGTAGGACTTGATATGTTTAATGGTGATGGTTCGCAAGTATTAAAAAATGGTGAATGTATCATTTTGCATCCAAACGATGGTGTCAAGGCAACTTCTGTTATCTGTTCTGTCTATGATGATGGAAGGGAGTCGAATATTACTCCCAGATACGTTTCGGGCGGTGAGGCTTCTGCTGATGTGCTGTCTTATCTCAAAGATGCAGCAGGAAAGGACTTGGATTATGTGAAACTCAATATACCTGGGTCTTCATTAGAACTCACGGAAAATTCCAGTCTCTTCTTGAAGGGCGACGAACTCAAGCGAGCTGGAGCTTTGGAAGGAAGATTTTTTCGTATCGTTCTTAAGCCTGGAACGACCCATGGCAGCCAGGGTGAAATTCCGCTTCAAGGTGCAGCCTATTCTGCTTTTGTTAACATCACTTATGGTAGTAGGGTGACAGGTGATCATTCTTTGGCAGAATGGAAATATATCGACCTACCTTGTGATGGCAATAGTTCCGACCTGATGATTCAAGGTCAACATTGTGTGCTCGAAGGTATCTATCTCGTAAAGCCAGAATATCTCTATAAAGCTAATCAGGTTGAGACAGAGCTGAAGTCAACCTATAGTCTTGGTAGTGACCATATATATAATAAAGGTAATGAATGGGGTACGGAACTACACATACCAGGGACTTTTTTCCAGGATGTACAAGAAGGATGGTCGATGGTTATCTCTTATAAAGACGCCAATGGTCAACTGAGTGTGAAGGATGGTGCTCATAGCGCTGCTTCCTCTGTTGTAGAGAGTAACTATTATGTATGGCTGAAGGGTTATGACAGCTATCATGGTACGGTAGATTACAGCTCTGTTTCGGGCAGCGGCTCTATGTCTGTGACCTTGGGTGATGAGGCTTATAGTTTTAGTGACTATAAGACTTACAAAGGTACGGTGAAAGGCATGTTGGCCTCGCTGAAGGCAAATGGTCTGCGTATCAATGGTCATGACTGGACGTTGACAGGTATCCAACTTTATGGTCCCAAGGTAACAGCTTCTTCCAATGGATTGAAAGGTCGAATAGAGTTTAAACGCAATCTGCAGTCTTCTTGTTGGAAAGCCATGTCCCTGCCTTATAATCTCAACGAGGAACAGACTGCTACTTTGTTCCCATCAGCCAAGATTACTACTCTTAGTAAGGTTGTCCAGGAAACGGGTAAAGACAACACACCTATTCTGAGCATCAGTTTTGACAGAGTTAACCATATAGAGGCTAATAAACCTTATCTCATCAAGGTTGTAAACGATCAGAGCGTTTTTGCTCTCGATGAGGTTGTCAATGATGTGCAGCATTTTCAGTCGGAAACCATTACGGTCAAAGATGCTACGCTGAGTAATACAACGGTCAGTCTGGTCTCTACATGTCCTGGTCTGGAATCGGATATGAGTGTTCTTCCAAAGTTTGCTTATTATCTGAGTGGTGGTGTGTTCTATCCCAACAATAAGGATAATCGTAAAATCAAGGCTGGTCTTTGCTATATGACCATTCAGACAACTTCCTCGCAAGCCAAGAACTACAATATCAAATTGGATGGCGAAGAAGACCTTGAGGGAGGTGTCAGTACGGGCATCCATGACATACAGACAGAGCAGGATGCCTTTCTGCCTCTATCCATCTATAATCTGCAAGGTGTCAGAGTGCAGCATCCTGGCAAGGGCATCTATATAGTAGCTGGTAAGAAAGTCATGTTTTAGGTTGACTGTATGTCGATTATAGACTGTTTTTATAAAAGGTTTAGTTCGTGTTTGTTAGCCTACTGTCTTCTGTCGTAATAACCAACATCAGGAGCAGTGGGTTTCTTTTTGTTGTCAATGGGGGTGTGTTTTATACAAGTGTTCTAAATAGTTTATTTTTTCCTTTTTTCATTTAAATATTATATCTACTTTTGCCAATGAGTTTATTCAAATAATAACATTTAAAATATCGGAATCTATATGAAAAAAATCCTAATCTGTTTGATGACAATGCTGACCATGGCTATCATGAATGTTAAGGCAGCCACAACAACAATCTGGAGTGGAAACTTCAACGTAGAAAACTGGAGTAATGTACTTGATCTTGAAGATTCGAAGTTCTCGTTGCTGCAGCCAGGTGACAAGGTAATCTTCAAGGGCTCTGTCAGTGGAGATGCTCAAATACAGATAGCCAATCAAAATTGGTCAGAATACATTCCTTCTAATCAAAATAATTGTGGTCCTTTCAATGGTAACTATAGTATTAGTATCACCAATAGCAATCTTAGTTTCTTTAAGGGTGGAATACATGTGAAGGGACAGCAATTTACACTTACTGAGGTGTGCATTGAAGGTAATGATGGTGGTTCTTCTTCTGGTGGTAACACGGGTGGTGATACACAGCCAACTCCTACAGGCTCGTTTTGCGTCAAGGGCACCCAACTGATAGATGCTAAGGGCAATGAGTTTATCATGCGTGGTTGCAATTACTCTTATGCTTGGCAGAAAGGCAATGAGAATCGTGTGATTCCAGCAGCCAAGCGTATAGGTTGTAATGCCATTCGTATCAACATTAGTAATGGCAAAAAGTTTACTTATTGTTCAAAATCAGAAGTAGCGAATCTCATCAAGTTGTGTGAGGATAATCACTTGGTGTGTGTGCTCTGTGTACACGACCCTTTGGGTAGCAACAATATTAGCGACCTCGATCAGGCTGTGGATTATTGGGTGAGTATTAAAGACCTGATTATCGGTCATGAAAGTACAGTGATCGTTAATATTGCCAATGAGTGGGTGGCAGCCTGGGATTCTGGTTGTTCTGTTTGGCAGGAAGGATATATGAAGGCTGTAAAGAATCTGCGTGCTGCAGGCTTCAAGAACACATTGATGGTCGATTGCGCAGGTTATGGCCAGTATCCTGCTGTTATCGGAACCCATGGTAAGGCTGTCTTTGAGGCCGACCCTATGAAAAACCTGATGTTCTCCATCCACATGTATCAGTATGATGCAGGAACACCAGACCAGGTGCGTAGCAACATTGACCAGGCTCTTGCCATCAATGTGCCACTCTGTATAGGAGAGTTTGCGTATAATCATCAAGGTGCTGAAGTTGCATACCAGACCATCATGGACTATTGCCAGCAGAAGAGTGTTGGCTATTTGGTTTGGTCGTGGACAGGAAACAGCGGTGGTGCTGAGGCTTGTGACATGTTTGGTGGCTATGATGAGAATGATGTAAAGGAGAATGGCCGCGTCACTGTTTGGGGAAAGAATGGTATCAAAGAAACTTCCAAGGAATGTACTATATACGACAAGAATGTTTCAACAATAGACAATGATGTAATGAATGAGGTCCCAGAGTTTGATTTCACACGTCCTTATACAACGTACGACCTCTGTGGTAGATTAGTAGAAAAAGTAACAGTGCCAGGCATATATATATTGCGTCAAGGCTTGGTAACTATTAAGATTAGAAAAAATTAATTAGGTTTTTGTAATTAAGTTAGTGTAGACAATTAGGTCGTAGGACCTGGAGAGGATAACAAAAAAAATAGTGACATGCTTCTGCAAAGCGTTGCAGAATGCAGTCTCTATTTTTTTAGTAGGATTACACGTTTAATGCTCACAAACGAGAAGGCAACGGACGCTATATAAAAAATATGTGCGCATGCGTGAATATTAGCTCATAAAAAGAGGCATTACCTATACTTATCCAAGTATCTTGGGGCTCTTAAGTGGTATCTTGTGCTGTATCATTTTTAATAAAGTATAAAAGTAAGCGTAAGATGATTTTTTCATGTATTTTTTTATTATATTTGCCAAAAGAAAAGTTCTACCTAAATGATGATAAAAACCCTAAAACAAGACAAGCGATGAAATTTTTCAGAGAAAGCATGTTGTTCACTTTGCTGTGGCTACTGACTTCAGTAGGTTATGCACAGCAAATATTGCCCTTTTCGCAACATATAGATACGAGAAGTAAGGCTGTATTCTGTATCTTCCAAGATGCCGATGGTATATGGTGGAGCGGAACGTCGCAAGGGCTCGTTACTTCGGCACAGCTTGTAGGTAATTCTCACCATGTGTATAGTCGTCATCCCGAATTGGAGAACAATATTGTGCAGATACAGCAAGACAATATCGGAAGACTCTGGCTCACAACTCAGGCCAACAAATATATGGTTTACAATCCTCGTACCAATGAATTGATAGTAGATATAGAGAAATATCTGCAACAGATGGACATCATGGTTTGGTATGACTTTCGTATTCATATAGATGAGGAGGGCAAGGTGTGGCTTTATAAAGAAAACCAGCTCTATGTACACGACTTCCGGTCGAAAGTTACCCGACATTTCACTTTGCCAGCTTCTTCTGGCTATATCGTAGGAGTGGCAAGTACCCGTCAGCAATGTGTCGTGTTAGCAGAGAAGGCTGCTTATCAAACTTCGGTGATAATGAATAAGATTCGCCCCGTCTTTCTTACCCATACCCCAGAAAACTTCCAGTACGACAAAGCTCGGTGCGAACTTACCAACAAGGGCGACCTGTGGGCTTATGCTAATAGCCATCTCTATACTTACTTTGCCAGTTCAAAGACATGGAAGCAACGTACCGAGGTAGTGCCCGATTTGTCATCCATCCTGTGTCTGCCTGACGACCAAGTTTATATCTCTACTACCAATACAGGTATCTATGCTTACGATTCTAATGGCAGGTTCTTTACGCATGCTTTTCAGTCGTTGCCTTTGGTCAACGGACTGATGAATAATCATATAGAAACGATGTATTACGACCCTCATTCGAAGTTGATAGCCGTGGCTTATCATAAGCATGGTGTTACGCTGTTCCAATCCGATTCGTATGAGATACGCGAACATTATGTGCAGTGGAGTGGTAATCTCTTTAACGTAGAAGATATCATTAGTTTTGCCCTTGCCGACAAAGAGTCGGTATGGTTGGGTACAGAAGATAATGGCGTCTATAGAGTGAAATTAGACGGCTCTGACAAAATCATAGAAAATCGTTTCCCCAAGACTACCATCACTGCCCTGATGAAGGATAAGCAGGGCAGGCTATGGGCAGGAGCCTACCATGAAGGCCTGTTCTGCAGCGATGGTAGAAAATATTTTATTGGTGAATCGCCTTATAATATTTTAGAGGTTTCACCTCGCAGATTTTTCGTCCTACTCAATGGTAAGGGGGTTTTTGCTTTTAATCCACAGACAGGCGAGAAGACTCATATCCCTACCGAGAACCTTTGGGTGATGGATATAGCCTCTCTTGGCGATTATGTCTTTGTGGCAACTCCCAAGTTTCTGTATAAAATCAATAAGTATACCCTGCAAAGCACGACAGTGCCAGCTTCTGCTTTTAAGCACTCTAATTTTTGTAATGGTAATAAGACTATCTTGGCAGACAGCCGCGGATGGGTATGGCTCGTTAATTATAAAGGCCATTCGCCTGTAGATATCTATGACGCAAAGACGGGTAAAACCTTCCAGTGCCGCGAATTGCAGGATTATGAGATCAGTTCGCTTCGCGAAGATGGGCATGGACATATATGGTGTGCCACCGACCAGGGAATGGTCGTCGTGAAGGTAAACCAAAATAGGGATGAGGCTACCAAACAAGAGCAGCCCTATCTTTTCGACCTTTATTGTTTTGGCATAAAATCGCCATCGCTGTTCAACTATCGAGCCATGATGAATATAGATCGCCATCGACTGCTTGTAGGAACTACACAGGGATTCTTGATGGTAGATGTCAACAGATTGGAGAAGTCGATGGCATCCAGTCAGATGTCACGACAGATGATAATCTCTTCATTGCGTATCAACGACAACTATGTAGCTCCAGGTATAGAGATGAATGGTAGGGTGCTTGTAGAGTCTGATCTACCTTATCTGCGCAAGTTGCATCTGAAGTACTATGAGAATAACATCATGATAGAGTGTCACCCCAAGGGATTGGCTTCTAATGGTCTTAGCTCCTATTATTATAAGTTGGAAGGGCTCAGTAAAGACTGGCTCCCCATGGACAATAATGTCATAACCTTGTCCAATCTACCTTCAGGAAACTATAGGTTGTTGCTCAAAGAGCAGGACATCAACCACCATGAGTTTCAGGAAACAGAACTTCTGAGTATCGAGGTGGATCCCTCGTTCTGGAACTCAGCATGGGGCTATCTTCTCTATATCCTTGTCTTGGCAGTCTTGGGATATCTTGCTTATCGTTACTATCACCGCCGACAGGAATACAGGGCGAAAGTGCGTGAAATAAGACTGGCAGCCCTGCGTGAGAAGGAGGTGAACGACATGAAGTTGCAGTTCTTTACCAATATCAGTCACGACCTGCGCACACCGCTTACTCTCATTCTTACACCAGTAGAAAGTTTGCTGAATACAGTAAAGGATACTGATATGCAGCAGACATTGGGCATCGTCTATCGTAACGCTAAGAATCTTTTCGGTTTGGTCAATCAGATACTTGACTTCCGTAAGTTGGAGAATTCTTCCAGTAAGCTTAATCTTTCTCATTGTGATATTGTGGCATTTGTCCAGGAGGGACTGAAGAATTTTCAACTCGTGGCAAAGGAGATGAAGATCGACTTGGTGCTACAGTCAGAAGAGGAGAAACTGGAGATGGCTTTTGATAAAGATAAGATGGGGAAAGTCATCAACAATTTATTATCTAATGCTCTGAAGTATACGCCCGAAGGCGGTAAGATTAGTGTCTGCATACATCGGCATGACGCACAACTCTGTGTAAAGGTGCGTGATACAGGTATAGGAATATCCGATGCTGCCAAACAGAACATCTTTGATAAGTTCTATACCTCCACTCCGGGGCACTCCAAAATGTCGAGTGTAGGTCTGGGGCTGCATATCGTTAAGGAATTTGCCGAACTGTGGGGCGGCAGGGTAGATGTGGAGGATAACCTTCCTCAGGGTACTTGTTTCAAGGTTTATGTGCCAATGTTGAGTATGCAAGCAGATGCACAGCCCACTGAGATGCAAACGGAACTCGTGGCCCAGACGCTTGCGGTAGAGAAACGTGATGCTACGATTCTCTTGGTAGAAGATAATCTCGACCTGCTTGGTTATATGGCGCAGGTCCTCTCTCGTGAATATCATGTGTGTCAAACCACAGATGGTCTGCAGGCATTGCAGATTTTGCAGGGCACAGAGGTAGATATTATTGTGAGCGATATAATGATGGAAGGCATGGATGGTTATGAACTCTGTAAGTCGGTGAAGGGTGACATCAACACCTCTCACATCCCATTCTTGCTTCTTACAGCCAAGTCTATGACTCAAGACGAAATCAAGGGACTGGAGTTGGGTGCTAACGACTATATGACCAAGCCATTCAACTTTGACATCTTGCGACTGCGCATACGTGGATTGCTTGACAGGGTCAAGTTGGCACGTGAACGAATCTCAGCCGAAGATGATATCAAACCTTCTGAGGTGACAGTAACCACCCTCGATGAACAACTCTTGGCTGATACCATTCGTATCGTGGAAGAGAATATGGGCGATACAAAGTTTAATGTAGATGACTTGAGCGATAAACTCTGTATGCACCGCACCAATCTGTACAAGAAATTGCAGTTCATAACAGGCAAGACGCCATCGCAGTTTATCCGCATGATGCGCCTGAAGCGAGGAAAACAGTTGTTGAGTCGTGGCAATGTGCTCATATCGCAGGTAGCCTATGAGGTAGGATTTAATGACCCGAAGAAGTTTGCTCGTTATTTCAAGGAGGAGTTTGGTATGTATCCAAGCGAATATGCCAAGTCGATGGAACAAAAGTAACTATTCGATAGGGAATAAAATGTAGTAGGGAGGGGTGTGGTTTGTCTACCCCTCCCTTCTTTTCTACAAAACAATACCCAAGTCTATTGCAATTCTTCATAATTTTGCCTACAGGTTTCAAGCAGTTTGGAATCACAATCAAATACACTAAAAACTTAATAAATTAGATTTGTCTTGAGACAAGTCTGATTTTTTCTTAAATGTGCATGATTGTGACGATGAACCATGTGATAGGTGAGAGAAAGCCCACGCTGTGATATCCCATAATCTTGTTTCTTTAATTTCTTTAACTCACGTTAGATGCTGCTGTTAGCTAAAAATAACTATCTTTGCATAAGATAGGCTGCACCTCAGCAAAATATTCAAGCAAGCTTGATATTCTACATTCGGTTTGCACTATCTTTGCATGAAAAAGACAGTCTTATTAAACTTTAGACACATAAAACGATACAGCATGATGGAAATGAATGAGGAGTCACAAAAGGCTTGGGACATTATAGAAAAGACCAGTGCTAACCTGTTTCTTACGGGTAAAGCAGGTACAGGTAAAACAACCTTCTTGAAGGAACTTAGGCGTCGTTCGCCAAAGCGTATGGTGGTCTTGGCTCCTACAGGAATCGCTGCCATCAATGCTGGTGGTGTAACCATCCATTCTTTCTTTCAGCTGCCCCTTTCGCCTTATCTTCCAGGTACTACATTCGCTGGTGGTGAGAAGAAGCGATTTCAGTTTAGTAAGGTGAAGCGAAATATCATCCGCACGATGGACCTCTTGGTCATTGATGAGATTAGTATGGTGCGTAGCGACTTGCTCGATGCTATAGACTCCGTGATGCGTCGTTATCGTAAGCACGATTTACCTTTCGGAGGTGTACAACTACTCATGATAGGCGACTTGCAGCAGTTGGCACCCGTCGTGACAGAGCATGAAGAGAAACTATTGGGGCAGTATTACGACACTCCCTTTTTCTTTTCGAGTAAAGCCCTGCAACAGGCATGTTACCTCACCATAGAGCTTAAGACGGTCTATCGTCAGCAGGATGAGCATTTTGTGGCATTACTCAATCAGATAAGGGAAAATAAAGCAAGTGATGAAACTCTTGCTGCACTTAATCAACGTTATATTCCTGACTTTCAGCCTCCTAAGGATGGTGACTATATTCGGCTTACTACACATAATATCCCTGCTCAGCATATCAATGAGCAGGAATTAGGCAACTTACCCTCTCAAGTATATAGCTTCACGGCAGAGGTGGAAGATAACTTCCCTGAGTCTTCTTATCCTGCCGATTATTGTTTGCAGCTGAAGGTGGGAGCTCAGATTATGTTTATCAAGAATGATGCAGAGCATCGTTTCTATAATGGTATGATAGGTGAGGTGACCCATATTGAAAATGGGAAAATCACTGTGAGAGGAAAAGATGAAGGGGAGGAGTTTGTGCTGGATAAAGCCGAATGGACCAACTCGAAGTACACGCTCAACGAACAGAGCCAAGAGATAGAGGAAACCGTGGAGGGAATCTTCCGTCAGTACCCTGTGCGTTTGGCATGGGCCATCACCATTCATAAGAGTCAGGGACTTACCTTCGAGCACGCCATCATTGATGCTTCACACTCCTTTACCCATGGTCAGACCTATGTGGCGCTGAGCCGTTGTAAGTCGCTTGAGGGTATGGTGCTCAGCACGCCTTTGTCTCGTTCAGCTATCATCAGCGACAGCACTGTCGACTTGTACAACGATCGTATGGTTTCTCCCACGATGGAGCAGATTGCAACGTTGAAGCAACTCTATGTGCAGCAGTGTATTGGCGATCTGTTTGATTTTCGCCCTATGCAGCAGAGTTATGAGTTGTTGATGCGCTGCTTGGTGGAGTATTTCATGAGCAATTATCCTCGTTTGGTGGCAGAATATCAGAAACTCAGTGTGGTGCTGAAAAGTTTGGCAGGTGTCTCAGACAAGTTTCGCCTGCAGTATACACGTATGTTGAGTGCTAATCCTGATGTGAGTGATGAGGCCTTGCAGGAACGAATAAACAAAGCGGCTCACTATTTTTGGCAGAAAATAGGGGTGATAACCGATTTGGTCAAAAAGTCGAATTTATCTACCGATAATAAGACTGCTAAGAAGCAGTTTGAAGATCGTTTCTCTACCTTTGCAGAGGAGGCTCTGCTCAAACAGTCGCTTCTGCGTTATGAGCAGGAAGCTGAATTCTCTGTGAGTGACTTTCTCAAAAAGAAAGCTCAATTTCTGTTGGCGCAGAGTGAAGAGGCGAGTTCGGGAGGAGGACGTAAGCGTAAGTCTTCTGTTGCTAAGGAACAGAAAACTCCTAAGGCTCCAAAGACTCCTACGAAGCAGATTAGTTTGGAACTCTTTAAGGAAGGTATGAATGTGGAGCAGATAGCCAAGGCTCGTGGTCTGGCTCAAAGTACCATTATCAGCCATTTGGTGTATTATGTACGCTCGCGTGAGTTGGGACTCAGATCGCTTATCCCAAGCAGTAGGGAAAAGAAAATACGCGACTTCATGCAGGCTCATCCCGATATGAATACGGTTTCTGCCATCAGGGAAGCTTTAGGAGGAAGTTATGAATATTGGGAAATCCAACTTGTCAAAGGTGTGGAGTAGGAAAATGGCACAAAAAAATGAAAGTACTTGCGTTAGCCATCGCAAGTACTTTCATCAGCTCGTGAAAGTACTTTCAACAGCCATCGCAAGTACTTTCATTTTTTATGGGTATTTGGCTTAAATTCTCATGACTTGTTTTACACCCTTGACAGCACTCAACTTTTTGATGAGAGCTTCGGTGCGTGAGGCGTCATCAATCATCACCGTGATGTTGCCCGAGAAGAGACCATCCTTTGACGAGATGTTGATGCCTCGCATCACCAGTTTGTCTTCTTTAGAGATGATGTTGGTGATATTGCTCACGATGCCGATGTCATCATTGCCGATGATGCGTAGGGTGATGGCATACTTGGAGGTTCCCTTGCCACTCCATTTCGCTTTGACGATGCGATAGCCGAAGCGTCGCTGCAGTTCCTTGGCATTAGGGCAGTCGGAACGATGCACCTTGATACCTTTGCTTACGGTGACGAAGCCGAAGATGGGGTCACCATAGATAGGGTGGCAGCAGTGAGCCAGTTCAAAGTCGATACCCTTCAGGTTTTCGTCGATGACAAGAACATCGTCGCTCTGTCGCATCATTTCCTCTGTAGGGTTTTCATATTCGAACTCTGCAGCACTGGCGGCAGGACGGGTTGTGTTGGTCACGTTCAAGTCGTGGTCACGCTCTGCGATATACTTCTCGATGATACTATTGGGATCTATCTTCTCTTCAGCTATATCTTTGTAGAAATCCGAGTTTTCCTTATATCCCATCTTCTTGATGGTGCGAGCCATGATGCTCTCTTCGATTTCCAGCTTTCTGTTCTTGAAACGTCGTTCGAGAAGTTCCTTGGCAAAGAGCCCTTCCTTCTTTTGTGTTTCCTTGATGGCGAGGCGAATTTTTGCCTTGGCTTTCGAGGTCTTTACGATATTGATCCACTCCTGTCGAGGCTTCTGGTTGCTCTGGGTGAGAATTTCTATCTGGTCGCCCGAGTGTAGCTCATGCCTAAAGCTAACGGCTCTTCCATTGATTTTACCACCTACGCAGGTGTTGCCGATACGTGAGTGGATGTAGTAGGCGAAATCGAGCACAGTGGCTCCCTTGGGGAAGTTGAGTAGGTCGCCCTTGGGGGTAAAGACATACACCTCGTCTTCCTTCAGGTCCATCTTGAACTGGTCCATCAGTTGCAAGTCATCATTGTTCTCCAAGGCGCTTCTAATGTTGGCGAGCCATTCGTCGATACCTCCTGTCTCGCTCTTGATACCTTTGTAACGCCAGTGAGCAGCAAGGCCATGTTCGGCAATCTCGTCCATGCGTTCGGTGCGAATCTGTACCTCCACCCATTTGTTTTCAGGTCCGAGTACCGTGGTGTGCAGGCTCTCGTAGCCATTGCTCTTAGGCACGGAAAGCCAGTCGCGCATGCGTTTGGGGTTGGGCTGATACATGGCGGTGATGAGTGCAAAGACTTGCCAACACTGCATGTACTCTTTATCGCGTGGCGAGTCGAGGATGATGCGTATGGCAAAGAGGTCGTACACACCTTCGAAGCCACATTGCTGCTTTTTCATCTTTTGCCAGATGGAGTGGATGCTCTTGGTGCGCCCCTTCATGTGATATTTCAGTCCAGCTGCATTGAGCTTCTCCTCTATAGGTTGGATGAATCGTGCTATATATGCATCGCGTGAGGCTTTAGTGGCATTGAGCTTCTCCTTAATCATATAGTAGGCATCGTGCTCCAGATACTTCAGACTCAGGTCTTCGAGTTCGCTCTTCAACTTGTAGAGTCCCAACTTGTGGGCGAGGGGGGCATACAGGTAGTTAGCTTCTTCGCTTACGCGCTGCTTGGCTTCGAGTTGGTCGGTATCTCTTATCTGTCGCATGACGTTGACACGACTGGCTATCATGATGAGAATCACGCGCATATCTTCAGAGAATGAGATGAGCAGATTGCGGAAGTTCTCGCTCTCGATAACGGGTGTGCGCTTGTATAGCTCATTGATGCGTTGTAGTCCTCGTATGATGTGTGCCACGCCTTCACCATACTTTTGATTGATGTCGTCGATAGTTTGATAACCATCCACTACGCTGGTCTGCATGAGGATGGCTATTACACCATCGCGTCGTAGACCTATCTCGTTAACAGCTATTTCTGCTGTCTGTAGTGCGTGCAGAATGGGGTTAAGTCCAAAGACATCGCGGTTTATCTGGTTGTTAATGAAAGCGTGATGTATGTCTTCTCTCAATAGTTTTTCGTCCTGGTCATTAAAGGTGCTTCCGACTGCATTGCGCAGTCGGTCCAGGATGAGTAGGGTCTGTTCCCTTTCTTCGGGTGTAAAAGTGAATTTTTCGTCCATAATTCGTCCCTTTTCTTAAATTCTTATTGCAAAGGTACAAAAAAACGTTTGAAAATTTCTTATTTACAAAAAAACTTACTACATTTGTAGCACAACTAAAGAAAAAATAACATAAATATGGTATCATGAATCAGCAAGAACTAAACCAAATTGCTGCTCGCGGCATTTCGGAACAGCAAATTGAAAAACAATTAGAGCAAATCAAGAATGGTTTTCCTTTCCTTCGCCTTGAGGGCGCAGCAGCTATCGGCAAGGGTATTGTGGCTCCTACCGAAGAGGAAGTGAAGCAGTATGAACAAGTATGGGACAACTATAAGAAGCAAGGTCATCGCATCGTGAAGTTTGTACCTGCATCAGGTGCGGCAAGCCGTATGTTTAAGGACCTCTTTGCCTTCCTCGATGCGCCTTATGATGTGCCTACTACTGACTTTGAAAAACATTTCTTTGAGCATATCAAGAAGTTTGCTTTCCGCAAGGCTCTCTGCAGCAAGTGCAAGGAGAACGAGGGCAGCAGCGTATGCGACCTGATCAAGGCTGGTAACTATAAGGCTGTAGTGGCCAATCTACTGAAGGAGAAAGGGCTGAACTATGGTCAGTTGCCTAAGGGCTTGCTGCAGTTCCATGACTATTCTGAGGAGGAGGTGCGTACACCCATGGAGGAGCATCTTGTAGAGGCTGCTCTCTATGCCAGCAGTAATGGTGAGGCTAACGTTCACTTCACCGTATCTCACGACCATTTGGAACTCTTTGAGAAGATGGTGGCAGAGAAGGCTGAGGTATACGCCCAGAAGTTTGGTGTGAAGTACAACATCTCTTTCTCTGAGCAAAAGCCAAGCACCGATACCATTGCTGCTAATCCTGATAATACTCCTTTCCACAATGAGGATGGCTCTTTGCTGTTCCGTCCAGGTGGTCATGGTGCATTGATAGAAAATCTGAACGAGATAGATGCCGATGTGGTATTTATTAAGAATATAGATAATGTGGTGCCCGATCGTCTGAAGGCTGATACCGTGACTTATAAGCAGGTGATAGCTGGTATTTTGGTATCTCTGCAGCAGAAGGCTTTCGAGTATCTGCGCGTGCTTGACTCGGGTGCTTACAATCATGATAAATTGGAGGAGATTATCCGATTCTTGCAGCGTGATTTGTGTTGTCGCAAGGCCGATATCAAAGAGCTTGAGGATGCTGATCTTGTAATTTATCTGCGTAAGAAGTTGAATAGACCTATGCGTGTATGTGGCGTGGTGAAGAACGTAGGTGAACCTGGCGGTGGTCCATTCCTCACTTACAACAGCGATGGTACTGTCAGCTTGCAGATATTGGAAAGTTCACAGATAGATAAAAACAACCAGAAATACATGGACATGTTTGCTCAGGGTACTCACTTCAACCCAGTAGACCTTGTATGTGCTACAAAGGACTACAAGGGCAATGATTTTGATTTGCCTCAGTATGTCGATCCTAAGACTGGATTTATCAGCAACAAGAGCAAGAATGGCAAGGAGCTGAAGGCGCTTGAGTTGCCTGGTCTTTGGAATGGAGCCATGAGCGACTGGAATACGGTATTCGTTGAGGTGCCTCTCAGTACTTTCAATCCTGTAAAGACTGTTAACGACTTGCTTCGCGATCAGCATCAGGCAACGGTATAAAGTTCACCTTTCTGTTTTGCTATGTTTCACGCATAGCAAGGCAGAAAGAAATATATAAAAAAACTTCACCCATCCTTCTTCTCTGTATAGAGTAGGGAGGATGGGTGAAGTCGTTTTGAGGATGTCTATATCTTATTCGTTCATCAAGAAGTTCTTGAAAGAAGCAAAGTCCTTGGTCATCTCGATGCTCTGCTTCTTGCCCTTCATGAACTCTGCAAGGCGAGCTGGAATCTCGATGTCGGTAGCGAGAATACTGTCAACCTTTTCCTTGAACTTAGCAGGATGAGCAGTCTCAAGGAATACGCCCACTTCGCCAGGTTTCAGTTGCTCTTTGAGGGCGCGATAACCACAAGCACCATGAGGGTCCAATACGTACTTTGTTTCGTTGTAGCATTGCTTCATGGTTTCTGCTATCTGTTCGTCCTTGTAAGTGGCACCGCTGATGTAGGCTGTGATGGCCTCGTGATTGCCCTTATATAGGTCGTAAATGCGAGCAAAGTTGGATGGGTCGCCTACGTCCATGGCGTTAGCGATGGTAGCCTTGCTGGGCTGTGGGTTGTACTGTCCTGTCTGCAAGTAGTTGTAGAAGATGTCGTTGGCATTGTTGGCAGCAATGAAACGATGGATAGGCAGTCCCATCTCGTGTCCAAAGAGTCCGGCAGTGATGTTACCGAAGTTTCCACTGGGAACACAGATAACCAACTTGTCGGCCAGTCCCTTCTCCTTCATGCGTGCATAGGCGTTGAAGTAGTAGAAAGCCTGTGGCAAGAAGCGAGCTACGTTGATAGAGTTGGCAGAGGTGAGCTTCATGTGCTTGTTGAGCTCTTCGTCCATGAATGCAGACTTAACGAGTGCTTGACAATCGTCGAAGACTCCATCTACTTCGAGAGCAGTGATATTCTTACCGAGGGTAGTAAACTGGCTCTCCTGTATCTTACTTACCTTACCCTTAGGGTAGAGCACGTAGACGTGGATTCCGTCTACACCAAGGAAACCATTGGCTACTGCCGAACCTGTGTCACCCGATGTGGCAACGAGCACGTTGACTTCCTCTTTGCCTTCCTGACGCACAAAGTATTGCAGCAGACGAGCCATGAAGCGTGCGCCTACATCCTTAAAGGCGAGGGTAGGACCATGGAAGAGTTCTAAAGAGTAGATGTTGGGTTCTACTTCTACGACTGGACAGTCGAAAGCCAAGGTGTCGTAAACGATCTTTTTCAGCGACTCTGCGTCCACATCTTCTCCAAAAAAGGCATCAGCCACTTGGTAGGCTATCTCTTGGAAGGAGAGTTTCTCTATGTTATCAAAGAAATCTTGTGGCAACTTCTTAATGATTTCGGGCATGTAGAGACCACGGTCTTCTGCCAGTCCTTTTACTACCGCCTTGTGAAGATCGGCGATGGGTGCTTTCTTATTGGTTGAATAGTATTTCATAATTGTAAGTGAAGTGTGAAGAACGAAGTGTGAAGAAACAACGTTCGGCGACCGAAGGGAAAGCCAATTCAAATGTCTTAATTCTTATTCTTTGTTCATTCACGATTTTTTCTTTGTTTATTTTTCTCTCTATGAAGAATTAGAGTTTTTCCTGAGTGAAGAATCCCATGTCTTGATACATTTGAATTCTCAACTCTTCACTCTACATTCTTCACTTTATAGCCATGAAGGTATTCATGAATTCCTGTAGTTGTAACAGTCCATAGTAGCCTCTCACGCAGCTTACCTCATCGTAAGTCTCTACATCATCAGGCTCGATGCCAGGATAATAGATGATGAATGGGACAGGCTCTTTCACGTGAGTGCGGACCTCTACAGGGGTGGGATGGTCGGGGAGAATGGCGAAACATACAGGTTCATTCCACTTTGATAGCTCATCGTAGATGGGCTTGATGAGTCGCTGGTCAAGATTCTCTATAGTCTTGAGTTTCAGCTCCAGGTCGCCATCGTGACCAGCCTCGTCGCTTGCCTCTACGTGTACATATACGAAATCGTCACCTTCTTTCAGGGCTTGTATGGCTGCCTGTGCTTTGCCTTCGTAGTTGGTGTCGGCAAGACCTGTGGCTCCTTCTACGATGATGTTGCGCAGGCCTGCATAGTGACCGATACCTCGTATGAGGTCTACGGCAGAGATGACCGAACCATGCTTTATCTGTGGATACATCTGCGAAAGTGTGAGCATGTGTGGTCGATAACCTCCGCCCCAAGGCCAGATGAGGTTTGCCATACGTTCGCCACGCTCTTTTCGTGCCACATTGAAGGGATGATTCTCCAAGAGTTCCTTACTCTCTAAGATGAGTTGGTTTAGCAGGTTGGCTGTTTCGCTGGCTGTCATGTGTCCCTCTTCCTCCACGGCACCCTCTTCTGGTTTTACTAAGAGGGGCTTCCATTCCTCATTGGGATGGTCGTGAGGTGGAGCGCAGTCGATATGCTTGTTGCCGTTTTCCACCACGAGCAAGTGACGATATTGTATGCCAGTAATAAACTTGACGTTGGGATATTTCTTTCCGAGCGTATCGTTCAGATAGTCAATGAGCACTTTGGCATCTTCGGTCTCGAGATTGCCACCATTATGGGTGATGATGCGTCCATCCTGTACGTTGATGATGTTGCAGCGCAGAGCCAGGTCGGTAGGCTTTAGTTCGTAGCCTATGCTGGCAGCCTCGAGAGGTCCTCGCCCTTCATATACTTCGTTTTGGTCGTAGCCCATGATGGAACTATTGGCTACCTCTGAGCCAGGATGGAATCCGTCGGGTACGGTTACCAATCTACCTGTTCTTCCTTTCTTTGCTAACATGTCCATATAGGGCTTGTTGGCATATTGTAGGAGAGTTTTGCCTCCCAGACGTTCTACAGCATGGTCGGCCATGCCGTCGCCAAGTATGATAATATGCTTCATAATAGTTATCCTTTTTTTTGATGGGTCAGACGAGATTAAATGTTAGCGATACTCATGATGTTGGCAAAAACACCTGCTGCCGTCACGCTGGCACCTGCACCATAGCCTTGTATCATCATCGGATATTCTTTATAGCGCTCTGTGGTGAGCAATACGATGTTGTTGCTTCCTTCCAGATTATAGAAGGGGTGCTCTGGTCCTACAGCCTGCAATCCTACGCTTGTCTTGCCTCCATCGAGGGTAGCAACGAATCGCCAACGTTTGTGTTCCAGGTCGAGTGTCTTACGTTTAGCCTCGAAATCGGCGTCAAGTTCAGGCAGCTTCTTCCAGAAATCGTCTATACTACCCTTAAAGTAAGAGTCGGGTACGAAGAGGTTTTTCTCTACATCGTCTTGCTCTACTCTGTAGCCAGCCTCTCGTGATAGGATAACGAGTTTACGTACTACGTCCATTCCGCTGAGGTCAATGCGTGGGTCGGGTTCGCTATAGCCTTTTTCCTTTGCCATTTGTACGGTTTCGGAGAATGGTACTACGCCTGAAATGGCATTGAAGATGAAGTTGAGTGTGCCGGAGAGCACAGCTTCTATCTTGAGTATCTTGTCACCCGAGTTGCGAAGGTCGTTGATGGTACCGATGATAGGGAGACCGGCGCCCACGTTGGTTTCGAAGCGGAATACCACACCACGTTGTATGGCGGTTTTCTTCAGTCGTTCGTAGTTCTCGTATTCGCTTGATGCAGCAATCTTGTTGGCTGCAATGATGCTTACGTTATGTTCTAACAAACTTTGGTAGAGCGCTGCAACATCCTTGCTGGCTGTGCAGTCAACAAAGACACTATTAAAGATGTTCATGGCGAGAATCTTATCGCGTAACATCTCTGGGGTGCTTGGCTCTGATTCTTTCAGTTGCTCACGATAGTTCTCCAAATCGAGTCCGTCGCGGTTGAAGATAGCATTCTTGGAAGATGCGATGCCTACTACGTTGAGCTTTAGTTTGTTGCGCTCCATGAGCTCGGCATACTGGTTTTTCACCTGTTCTATCAGTTTTCCTCCTACAGTTCCTACACCACATATAAAAAGGTTGAGTACTTTATATTCTGAAAGGAAGAAACTGTCGTGCAGTACGTTGAGCGATTTGCGCAAGTAGTCGCTCTTCACAACAAACGAGATGTTGGTCTCTGAAGCTCCCTGTGCACATGCTATGACAGAGATACCGCTTCGTCCGAGAGTTCCGAAGAGCTTACCTGCTATACCTGCAGCGTGCTTCATGTTTTCACCCACAATAGCGATGGTGGCAAGGCCACACTCTGCGTGCATAGGGAACATGGCACCATCGGCAATCTCATTCTTAAACTCCTCATTGAGCACACGGATAGCCTCTTCTACGTCTTGCTCGCGTACACCGATAGAGGTAGAGTTCTCTGATGAAGCCTGAGACACCATGAATACAGAGATGCCCTCGTTGGCCAAGGCTGTGAAGATGCGTCGGTTAACACCGATGACGCCCACCATAGAAAGACCTGTAACGGTGATAAGCGCTGTACCATTGATGGATGAAATACCCTTAATGGGTTTCTGATCGGCATCAATCTTATTTTTTATAATAGTACCAGGGGCATCGGGATTGAAGGTATTCTTTACCTTTATAGGGATATTTTTGACACAAACTGGGTAGATGGTAGGAGGATAGATTACCTTTGCACCAAAGTTGCAAAGCTCCATAGCCTCAATGTAACTCAGTTCGTTAATGGTATAAGCTGATTTGATGACACGTGGGTCGGCGGTCATGAAACCATCTACGTCTGTCCATATCTCGAGCACTTCTGCATCGAGGGCAGCAGCGATGATAGCGGCGGTGTAATCGCTTCCGCCTCTTCCTAAGTTGGTGGTTCGCTCCGTATGTTTATCGCGGCTAATAAAACCAGGTACGAGTGATATACGGGGCAACTCTTCGAAAGTATTTTTCACTAATTGTGTGGTCAACTCACTATCGAGTGTGTGCTTTCCATTGATACGCTCTGTCTTGATAAACTTGCGTGAGTCAAACCACTTGGCTCCTCTGATAAGGGTAGCCACAATCTTTGAGCTGAGCCTTTCGCCATAGCTCACAATGGCATCCTGTGTCTTCTCGCTTAAGTCGTGGATGAGGTAGACACCGAAATAGATACTCTTCAACTGTTCGAAGAGCGAGTCGACTGAAATGAATAAGTTTTCTCTGTCTTTGGTGTCTGTGATGATTGTGTCAATCATCTTGTGGTGACGATCTACCATGGCGTCGAATTCGACTTTCCATTGTTCTTCACCTTTGAGGGCAAGCTGTGAGGTTTGCAACAACTTGTCTGTGATGCCACCAAGGGCGCTCACAACTACTACAACACTCTGTTTCTTGGCCTCATTCTCTACGATGCGTTTTAGGCTGAGGATGCTTTTTACGGAACCAACCGATGTTCCGCCGAATTTTAATACTTTCATTGTTTGTTTATTTTGGTAATATAATGCTACCCCCGAAACGACCGAGGCCGAAGCAAAACTTGGTTGCAAAAGTAAACAATTTCTATCAAACTGCCAAGGATTTGGCTAAAAAAGTTACATTTTGTTTTACTACTGTGTTTGTTAGTCTTTGAGATTTGTTATATAATAGAGTGTATTAATGGAAGTAATATTTCCCTTGTGTGGGTTCGCTTAGAAGCTGGCTATGCGTCTTGAACAATCGTGAAAGTTACGTTGAGTAGGAAAAAATGTATGATAAATCGGTTTCTATAATGTTCAAAACATCCTGAAATATGAGAAAAAGTACATGATAATATTTTTTCAAATACAAAACTATTTTGTTATTCAAGTTTTTTGCTTACCTTTGCACGCGTATGAAAAAAAGTAAGATGAGATTTCTTTGGGCGGTGGTTGCCTTGTTGGGGTTATCGCTTGCAAGTTGTGATAAGGTGTTTGATGTCCATCCTTATGATGTTAATATTAAAGGTGAGAAGGATGTCAATGCCAAACAGATTGTAAAAATAGAGGAGGCTACCAAGGATAAAAGCACTTTTCGTTTTGCTTTTATCAGCGACTCCCATCAGTGGCTTAACGACCTCAGCGACGAGGTGAGCGATATTAACAAGCGTTCGGATATAGACTTTGTGATTCATGGAGGTGATATGACCGACTTTGGAGGAACAAAGGAATTTCTGTGGACTCGCGATAGACTCAAGAAGTTGAATAAACCCTTTGTGGCCCTTTTGGGAAATCATGACTGTTTAGGTACAGGAACACAAGCATACAGCGTGACGTTTGGTAATCCCGACTTTGCCTTCATCGCAGGTAAGGTGAAGTTTGTGTGCCTTAATACCAATGCTATAGAGTACGATTATTCTCAGCCGGTACCCAACTTCAACTTTATCAAGAGCGAATGGACCAACCGTGCAGATGAGTTCGATCGCTCTATTGTGTGTATGCATGCTCCACCTTTCTCAGAACAATTTAATAATAATGTAGCAGATCCATTCAATCACTATATTCATCAGCTGCCTGATCTGATGTTCTGTCTTGATGGGCATGGGCATCATATCCGTATACAAGATCTGTATGAGGATGGCACCATATATTATATGACAGCCAGTTCAAAGGAACGAAAGTACTATATTTTCACCATTACTCCCGACGATTATAGTTATGAGATTATTGAGTTTTAAGATATTCTTTTTGTTATGTTTGCTGATGCCTACTTACGTACAGGCGCAAGAGGTAGTAGTAGACTCCAGTGTTGTAGAAAACGAAGGAAACGTAAAGCCTACTCGTTATGATAATCGCATACACCGTTATCGTCGCTATTGGGGAGCTATTATACCTACACAAACAGTGCTACAGACTTGTGGTAACATGGGACTGGTCTCCTTGGGTGTGGGCTGGGATTATGGTAAGCACAGACAGTGGGAGACACAATTACTCATAGGCTTTATACCAAAGTATGACTCCAGTAGGGGGAAGGTAACGATGACATTGAAGCAGAACTTCATACCTTGGTCGATGCCGATGGGACATGGATGGAGTTTCGAACCCCTTGAGTGTGGTTTGTACTTCAATACTGTTTTTGGTAAGGATTTTTGGACCAAACAACCATCTAAGTATGAAAGTGGCTATTATCCTTTCTCTACGCGCATACGTCCTAACATCTTTTTGGGTGAGCGCTTTACGGTGGATGTGCCAGAGAACAAGCGTAAGTTTGTGAAGAGTGTCACCTTTTTTTATGAGTTGAGCACCAACGACATTTATTTTATGCGCTTCTTTCGCAATGGTTCTGCTCCCTTTTGGGACATCTTCGGATTGTCGTTGGGCATTAAGAGTCAGTTGTTCTGATGCCTTTTTTATAATTTAAAACGATTTATAGTCTCTGCGATGTATCCTGTTTCATCCGATGTCATCATTTGATGACAGGGTAGACTGAGTTCCTGCTGATGTATACGTTCTGTTATAGGCAATGACAGGTGGTTCCAGCAACTATAGCATTCTTGTTGATGAGGAGGAATGGGATAGTGTATTATGGTGTCGATGCCCTGCTGATGTAGATACTTCTGTAGGCTATCTCGTTTCTCGCAGAGAATAGGGAAGATATGAACCACATTTTCTTTCCAGTCGTCATACAGGTGTTGGGGTATCATGACTTGTGGGTTGTCGATAAGTTCAAGATACTCACGCGCTCTTTGGCGGCGTTTCTCATTGATTTCGTCAAGATGGTTTAACTTCACCATGAGTACAGCAGCCTGAACCTCGTCCATGCGAGAATTGTAGCCTATAAAGGGGAAAACATACTTGCGGCTACTTCCATAATTGGCTAAAGCCTTGATCACTTCAGCCAGTTCTTTATCGTTGGTAGTGACAGCTCCTGCATCTCCTAAAGCTCCCAAGTTCTTGCCGGGATAAAAACTATGAGCTGCTGCTGTACCTATCGAACCCGTCTTTCTGTTGCCAAACATACATCCGTGAGCCTGTGCGTTGTCCTCGAAGAGCAGTAGGTTGTTGGTTTGGCAGAAATCTGCTATAGCGTCGGTCATAGCACATCTACCATATAGATGTACTATCATTACCGCTTTTGTGCGTGGTGTGAGAGCTTGACTTAGTAGTTGGTCGTCGATCTGCAAAGTGTCTGGGTTAGGCTCTACGAGGATGGGCTTAAGTCGACATTCGCTGATGGCTAAGATGGAGGCAATATAGGTGTTGGCAGGGACTATGACTTCATCGTTCTCATGTAGTCTTCCCAGTTCTATTTCTCCTTTTAGCATCAGCTTGAGAGCATCAAGTCCGTTTCCGCAGGGAATACAGAATCTTGTGCCTATGTACTGAGCATAGGCAGTGGCAAATTGTTTGTTGGCTTCTCCCTGCAGATACCATCCACTCTCTACGACACGGTTCATGGCATCGTTGATGGCTTGTTGGTAGGGACTATTGATTTCCTTGAGATTAAGATAGTCTATATGTTGCATTTTGTTATGGTTATCTTTTGCAAAGATTATGCAAATCGATCGCAATGAAAAGTTATTTTTAAATTGCCGAGTGCAGTTTATTTTCTGCAAAGATACATATTTTTGATGAGTTAGAGGTAGGATGGCCCTAAATATTTTATGATTTTTTTGGTGCTCTTTATGGTTGATTGTAAACTTTTGTTTACCTTTGTAGCTATGAAATATAAAAAACACTTCTTGAGCCTATCACGGGCGCTGTGGATATGGACGACGATGTTGTCTACTTTGCAAGTCGTGGCACAACGCCATGAAGTATACAATCAGCGCATTGCCAGCCTGCAGGTCGTAGCAGGGCAGCAATGGCAGTCTATGCCTATTGCCGTACTGGGTGAGCCTATACATATAGATTTTGATGATATGACTCACGACTATGAGCGCTATTATTATAAGGTGGAGCATTGTGAAGCAGACTGGTCGGTATCGCAAGAAATATTTACCAGTGATTATCTACAAGGATTCAATGGCGAACTTACTATTGATACCTACGAACAGTCGCTCAATACCAATCATCTTTATACCCATTATAGTCTGACTATCCCTAACCGACATTGTCGTTTAACAATGAGTGGTAACTACAAAGTGTCTGTGTTTGCTGATGGCGACGATGCTCAGCCTGTTTTTACGGCTTGTTTTATGTTGGTGGAACCTCTTATGAAAGTATCTATGTCGGTGACAGGGAATACTGATATTGATATCTATCATAGTCATCAGCAGGTTGCTGTAGCTATAGACTATGGTGATGTGAGGGTTACCGATCCGATGAGGCAGGTGAAAACCTTAGTGTTGCAGAATGGCAGATGGGATCGTGTCGTTGTTGCCCCAAGACCAGAATATGTGAGCACTGATGGTCTAAAATGGTTACACTGCAAGCCTTTCATATTTGCAGGAGATAATGAGTATCACAAGTTTGAGATGCTCGACTTGAGTCATACCACGATGGGACTCGATAGTATCTATTGGGATGGTAGTGAGATGCATGCTTATGTGATGGCCGACTTGCCACGTCCTAACTATGTGTATGATGAGGCTGCCAATGGAGCTTTCTATATACGTAACAGCGATAATATAGATAATACTTTCACTTCTGATTATGCTTGGGTACATTTCTTCTTACAGGCACCACGTCAGCGAGGTGATGTATATCTCAATGGAGCTTGGACTTTAGGCAGATTTATTCCGCCCTATAAGATGGAGTACAACGAAGTAGCTCAAGGCTACGAGGGGGCTGTATTGCTCAAGCAAGGATATTATAGTTACAGGTATGTAGTATTAGGGAGTGATGGTAAGACATCGTCTGTAACGACAGAGGGCAGTTTTTATCAAACGAGAAACAAGTACCAAGTGTTAGTATATTATAGAGGTGTAGGCGATCGTACCGATCGGCTGTTAGGATACTGTGAAACGAGTTTTACGATAGATAAATAAAAAAAGTTATGATGAGTCAAAATCAGAATCTTCGAATACGAAGTCGTTTGACTCATCATAACTTTTACTTGTATAATTTATATATTCTTCTTTTAGTTCTTAAAGCTGTGTATAGGTGCAGGGATGCGACCAGCACGGTTAACGAAAGCTGCGCAACTGAAAGAATTGACAGGCATGATAGGTGCATGACCCAACAAGCCTCCAAAGTCAACACAGTCGCCCACCTTCATGCCGACAACAGGAATTATACGCACAGCCGTCGTCTTCTGATTAATCATTCCTATGGCAGCCTCATCAGCGATAATACCCGAAATCGTAGTAGCAGGAGTGTCGCCAGGTATGGCAATCATGTCGAGACCTACAGAACATACGCAAGTCATTGCTTCCAGTTTCTCGATGGTAAGAGCACCAGCCTCAACAGCGTCAATCATACCCTGGTCTTCGCTCACAGGAATAAAGGCACCACTAAGTCCTCCTACATATGAAGAAGCCATGATACCGCCCTTCTTTACCTGGTCGTTGAGCAAGGCAAGGGCAGCTGTAGTGCCAGGAGCACCAGGATGTTCAAGACCAATCTCCTTCAGAATGTCGGCAACGCTATCACCAATGGCTGGGGTAGGAGCCAACGAAAGGTCGATGATGCCAAAAGGAATGCCCAAGCGACGTGAAGCCTCTTTGGCAACGAGCTGTCCCACGCGAGTAATCTTAAAGGCTGTACGCTTGATGGTTTCGCAGAGAACCTCGAAGCTTTCACCACGTACACTCTCTAAAGCATATTTCACTACACCAGGACCGCTGACACCCACACTGATGACAGCATCAGCTTCGCTTACGCCATGGAAAGCACCAGCCATGAAGGGGTTGTCATCAGGAGCATTGCAGAGTACTACGAGTTTAGCACAGCCCAATGAACCTTTATCCTTGGTACATTCTGCTGTCTCCTTTACGATTTCTCCCATTAAGCGAACGGCATCCATGTTGATACCTGTCTTAGTGGAACCTACGTTGATAGAACTGCACACGAAGTCTGTCTGAGCCAAAGCCTGAGGGATAGAACGTATCAAGAGCTCATCGCTCTTGCTCATACCTTTAGATACGATGGCAGAAAAACCACCGAGGAAGTTGACACCCAACTCTTTGGCACATTTATCCAACGTCTTTGCTACCTTTACATAGTCATCGGTAGTTTTGCAAGCAGAACCTCCTACTAAAGCAATCGGAGTTATAGCGATGCGCTTGTTGACGATAGGTATTCCAAATTCATTGGAAATATCTTCTCCTGTCTTTACCAGGTTTTTGGCAAGTCGGGTAATCTTATTGTATATATTGTCGCAGAGAGTGTCTACCTCTGTTGCTGCGCAATCCAATAGGTTGATACCCATTGTGATGGTGCGCACATCGAGGTTCTCCTTCTCTATCATCTTATTGGTTTCGATAACCTCAGAAATATTGATCATATAATTTTATAGTCTTATTGCACTTTTGTTCTTCAATTCTTCACTCTTCGTCTTCACTTAGATTCTGTGCATCATGTTGAAGATTTCTTCGCGCTGGCATTTTACCTGTACGCCCAAGTCCTCACCAATCTTGGTAAGTTCATCAGCGATGATTTCAAATGACTTCTTCATTTTGCTCATGTCGACAATCATCATCATGTTGAAGTACTCCTGTACGATGGTCTGAGAAATGTCGAGAATGTTGATGTCGTTTTCTGCAAGATAAGTACACACTTTGGCAATGATACCTACTGTATCCTTACCTACAACTGTAATAATCGTTCTGTTCATGAATGAATTCCTTTTAAAATGGGTTTTTATTTTGTGTGGCAAAAGTACAATATTATTGCCAAATAACCAAATAAAAGGTAGAAAAACAATAAAAACGCGCTCCTTTTGCCATAAAAGATGTTTTTCTCTTCGCAGAATCGGATATTTGCTTTATCTTTGCATAATCTAAGATTATTATTTATGAAACGAAGACTATACATATATTCCATTTGGGTAGCCGTAATGGGGATGTTGCTCTCAACGATGATGCTTCACCATCATCACTATGAGCGTATCTGCATGGTTCTGGAAGAGTGTAGTCTGGATGGCAGTTTCAACGATGAGCATACCGATCATCATGATACCGACCATGATGGTTGCCAGTTGAAACAAATGCAACATTTCTTGGTGAAAAATAGGGTAGAAAAGTCTATTGATCACTTACTACCCGATGGTAGTTTGCAGGCTTTTGTTATTCCCGTCGAAGTTGGTTATGTCTATTATGCCGCTCAAGTGGCAGTAGACTGGCAGATGCAGGCTGCTCCTCTGCCCAGTACAAGTAGCCCTTCGATAAACCGTCGCGGACCTCCTTTGTATTCTTAATTTGTTTTTTTTATCGACCCTTGTTGTTCTTTTTGTCTTTTGTCGAGAAGAAAACGAGAGCCAATGAAAGTGCGTGTTTGTATATTTACGACAAGAAGAAACTGTAGCAAATTAAGAAAAAGGATCAATGATTAAGAGAATAATTTTTATAGTAGCAGTAACAGCTGTTGCTATCTTGGGTTTTGCGTATTGGCAGAACTCGCATGGAGAAGATGCTCATACTGAAGAACATGAGCACGAGCATGAAGAGGTAGATACTCAAAACATAGAGTTGAATGATAAACAAGTAAAGGCTGTCGATTTGAAATGGGGAGCCGTAGAGACTCGTGAACTTGATGCCACGATACAGGTCAATGGTACTTTGGTGTTGCGTGCGCAACATGTAGGATTAGTAACTTCGTTGATGGGGGGAGTAGTAAAAAAAGTATATGTGAAGGAAGGTCAGCACGTGTCGAAGGGGCAGGTCGTTGCCACGATAGAGAATACTGATGTTCTGTCTTTGCAGCGTGAATATTTTACCACCCGTCAAGAGTGTGAAGCGGCTCGACAGGAGATGGAACGTCAGAAGTTGTTAGCTGTCAATGGTGCAGGTGTAAAAAAGAACCTACAACTATCCCAAAAAGATTATCAGATAGCTCATGCCAGTATGGTAGGTATCGCCCACCAATTGCAGCAAGTTGGTATTTCTGTAGCAGCAGTAGCCAAGGGTAATTTTACAGCAGTATTTCCTCTACGTGCTCCTGTTAGTGGTACGGTGAGCGAACTTACTGCCAGCGTAGGAAGTTATGCCGATATGCAGTCGCCATTGATGAAGGTGAGCAATAACAAAGCAGTGGAATGCGACCTGAATGTATTTGAGAAAGACATTAACAAAATCAAGACTGGCAACCGTGTTTATCTTTCCTTCACCAATCAGACAGGTGTGAAACTAACGGGGCATGTTTATGGCATGAACGAAAGTTTTAACAAGGGGACAAAGAGTGTCGCAGTGCATGTAAAACTGGATGCTGCACCAGGTGTTAATCTCTTTGATGGTATGTATGTGTCAGGACAGATAGCGACAGGTAGACAGATGTGTTTTGCTTTACCCGATAAGGCTATCGTGAGTGCTGAAGGCAAACAGTATGTTTTTGTTCTTAATCAGGAGCCTCAGAATGGCAAGTACAGTTTCTCGCGTCATGAGGTAACAACAGGCGTCAGTACAGGCGGCTATACCGAGGTGACACTCTGTAAGCACGTGAAGGATGGTCTGAAGATTGTAACAGATAATGCCTTCTATTTAGCTTCACTAACAGGAGAGCATGGAGATCATCACTAAGTGTAAGTAAAACAAAAGAAAACTCTATGTTTCAGAAACTTATAACTTATTCGATTCGCCATAAGATGGTGGTCGGAATACTTACATTAGCGTTGGCGGTTTGGGGCATATGGTCGTTGATGCATCTCCCATTCGATTCCACTCCTGATATTACTAACAACCAGGTGCAGGTCATCACGCAAGCCCCTTCTTTAGGTGCTCAAGAGGTGGAACAATATATTACGACTCCCATAGAGATGGCGCTTGCTAACATTCCACGACAAGAAGAACGGCGAAGCATTTCCCGTAGTGGACTGTCGGTCGTTACCATCGTCTTTGACGATGCTGCTGATATCTATTGGGCGCGTTCGCAGATAAGTCAAGTGCTTGAGGCAGTGGCTAAAGAGTTGCCTGCCAATACTGATACCGAACTGGGCCCTATAGCAACGGGCTTGGGCGAGATCTTCCATTATACGGTGAGGGCAGAGAAAGGTTATGAAGACCGTTATACCCTCACGCAGCTGAGAACCATCCAAGACTGGATTGTACGCAAACAATTGGCAGGAACACCTGGTGTGGCTGAAATCAGTGGATGGGGTGGCTATGTGAAACAGTATGAAGTGGCTGTTAATACCGATCAACTCAATGCCAACGGACTTTCTATCGGTGATTTGTATGATGCTTTGCAGCGGAATAATGCCAATACCGGAGGAAGCTACATAGAACAAAACTCCAATCAGTATTATATTCGTGGCTTGGGGGTTGTTAAATCGTTTGACGATGTAGCCAATATCACTGTCAAGACTATTGATGGAACCCCTGTTCGCATCAAGGATATAGCTAAGGTGCAAGAAGGACACGCTACACGCTTTGGTGCTGTTACACGCAATGGTGATGGCGAAGTGGTGGCTGGTATTGCCATCATGCTAAAAGGAGAGAACTTTCAGCAGGTCATAAAGAACGTAAAAGAACGTATCGCTCAGATACAGAAGTCATTACCAGAAGGTGTGGTTATCGAACCTTTTATTGACCGTACTAATTTGGTAGAAAGAGTAGAAGGTACCATTGCACACAACCTCATAGCAGGTGGACTCATTGTTATCTTTGTGCTGGTGCTGTTCTTGGGTAATTGGCGTGCCGGACTCGTGGTGGCAAGCGTTATTCCACTGAGTATGCTCTTTGCCTTTGCCTTGATGAAAGCGTTTGGTGTTGACGGCAACCTGATGAGTCTCGGAGCCATAGACTTTGGTATGATAGTCGACTCGGCTGTTATTATTGTTGAGGCTGTGGTTACCCATATCAATAGAGGAGAATTCTCGCAGCCAGGCGTGTGTGCAGCTTATGTTGCTCGCCATTCGGCAGGAGGAGGTTTTGCGCTGACGCAAGCAGAAATGGATGCTGAGGTGCATTATTCTGCTTCTCGTATCCGACAGAGTGCAGCCTTTGGTGAAATCATCATCATGATAGTCTATGTGCCTCTGATGACACTCGTTGGTATCGAAGGTAAGATGTTTCGTCCGATGGCCTTCACGGTATTCTTTGCCATCTTGGGTGCTTTCATTCTCTCACTCACCTATGTGCCTATGGCCAGCAGTCTATTCCTCAGTCGTAAGGTGCAGACGAAGCCTACATTCTCTGATCGTATGATTACTCGCTTGCAAGTATGGTACCAACCTATTCTGGAATGGGTGCTGCGTTGTCGTAAAGATGTCATCACAGCAGCTGTGGCTCTTTTCTGTGTAAGTATCGTGGGACTGAAACATCTGGGAGGTGAATTTATTCCAAGCCTTGATGAGGGAGACTTTGCTGTTGAGATGAGTATGGTGCAAGGCACATCGCTCTCACAGATGGTGGAAACATGCACGAAGGCAGAGAAACTACTCAAGGAAGAATATCCCGAGGTAAAGCAGGTGGTGAGTCGCATTGGTAGTGCAGAGATTCCTACCGACCCAATGCCAGTGGAGCGTGCCGACATCATGGTGGCACTGAAACCTAAGGCAGAGTGGACGTCGGCTACTACCACCAGCGAACTGATGGAGAAGATGGAGGCTACGCTGAAGAATATCCCTGGTATGGAAGCAGAGTTCTCTCAGCCGATACAGATGCGTAACAACGAACTCCTTACGGGTATCAAGCAAGATGTTGCCATTAAGATATTCGGTGACGACCTTGATACTCTGATTCAACAGGCAGAGAAGGTGAGCAAGATGATAAGTGCTGTAAAGGGTGTCAGTGGTGTTATGGTGGAGCAGGTGGCTGGATTGCCACAGATACAAGTGAAGTACAACCACGAACGCATGGCAGAATATGGTGTAAGTGTCGATGATGTGAACAGGGTCCTCGAGACGGCTTTTGCAGGAGGTACTGCTGGGGCTGTTTTTGAAGGTGAGCGTAAGTTTGATGTCGTGCTAAGGCTCGACAAGGATGTGCGTCATGTCGAAGCCTTACAAAATCTTTCCATCCCTGTAGCTGTAGGACAACAAGAAGGTGAGGAGGCCGTCACTGTGCCTTTGAGTCAGTTGGCCGATATCGTCTATGAATCAGCTCCTGCTCAGGTATCTCATGAGGATGGCGCTCGTCGCATCTATGTGGGCTTCAATGTGAAAGGTCGTGACGTACAGAGTACGGTAGACGAGATACAGTCATTACTCGACGCGAAATTACATTTACCCGAGGGTTATTATTATACCTATGGTGGTGAGTTTAAGAATCTACAGAGTGCCGTCAGTCGACTCCTGATAGTAGTACCTTTGGCGCTCATTGTTATCCTTCTTTTGCTCTATGCAACAGTGAAGAGTGTGCGCGAATCGCTCTTTGTGTTCTCTGCCATTCCTTTTGCTTCCATAGGTGGAGTTTGGGCACTATGGTTGCGCGATATGCCATTCTCTATTTCTGCAGGTGTAGGTTTTATAGCTCTCTTTGGTGTATCTGTACTCAATGGTATTGTACTCATTGGACATATGAATCAGATGCAGCGAGATGGGGAGACTGATGTACAAAAGCGTATTATGGATAGTTGTATGATTCGTCTACGTCCGGTGCTCATGACAGCCTTGGTGGCATCTATGGGTTTCTTGCCAATGGCTCTTTCTCATGGTGATGGAGCTGAGGTGCAGCGTCCTTTGGCTACGGTGGTGATAGGTGGTCTTGTAACCTCCACTTTGCTTACGCTACTCGTTTTGCCGGCTATCTATAAGACTTTTACTAAGAAATAGAGCCGTCGCATTTCTTGATGAACGAGGCTTACTCCTCCCCAAAAGTAAATTTGAACTATCAATTATGGGAACTCCTTTCTTGGAGTTCCTAAAAGAGGACTTAATTTTAGAAATATATGAGAAAAATCAATATCATTGTATGTGTACTCTTTGGCATGTGGATTATGCCACAGAGTACCTTATCGCAGACTCGCAAGATGAGTTTGCAAGATTGTATCAAGATGGCTGTGGAGAAGAATCCGCAGATGTTGGCGGCCAATCGTTCTGTAGAGCGTGCCAAAGCATTGCAAGGAACGGCTTGGGACATCGATAAGACTGAGTTGTCGTTGTCGCAAGATCCTACCTCAGGTGGAAGTCCCGACAATGCCTTGTCGTTGTCGCAAAGCATCGAATTTCCTACTTACTATATCTCGCGTCATAAACAACTGAAAGCAGAGACGCAAGCCGAGAAAAGTAGGGCTGCTGTAGTGCAACAATCACTCGAAACCGATGTGAAGGCTGCTTATTATCAAGCGGTCTATCGTGCTGAGTGTCTGCATGTGCTGGAGCAACAAGATAGTATTCTGTTGCAGTATCGTTTGTTGGCAGAAAAGAGATACCAAGCTGGCGAGACTCGACAACTCGAACTATTGTCGGCAGAACGTCTGCAGCGTGAGAATAAGATGGAAATATTGGCAGCACAGAATGAACTTGAAACGGCACAACTCTTACTGTCGCGTCTTGTGGGTAGCAGTGAGACCGTGGAACCTATGGAGGAAACTTTGCATCCGCTTCCATGGAAACAGACGGCATATAACTATCGTCAAACTCCTGATGGGTTATATGCTACCGATCGTATTCATGTGGCCGATCAGGCTGTGCGTGTCGCAAAGAATGGTTTTGTGCCTTCGCTCAGTTTGTCGTTGCGCAATCAGATGGTTATCAGTTCTTGGAATCCATACAACCAAGATCGCAGCCGATTTGATGGAGGTAATTTTATGGGATTCGAAGTAGGGGTGGGAATACCTCTCTTCTTTGGAGCTACACGTGCCAAGGTGAAGGCTGCCCAGAAGGAGCGTGAGATGGTGGTGCTTGAAATGCAGGAGCAGGAGCTGCAACGTCAACAGGAATATCTTTCTGCCTTGAGTCGTATGAATGCAGCCTTTGTAAAATACACCTACTACAATGAAGACGGTAGAGAGCAGTCAGAGAAGATGACTCAACAAGGACTCTTAGAATATAGTCAAGGTGAGATTTCCTATTTAGAGTATATGAACATCTTGCAGGAGGCTATCGATCTTCGCCTTAAACGAGCTGCTGCTATCAATGATTACAATCAGTGTGTCCTTGCTATGCAAAGGCTGTGTGGAAAGTAATATTTGATTATAATCATTCAAAAAAGCATAAAAATTTGCTCGTTACGAAATCTTTTATTACTTTTGCGCCTTGAAAATGTTTTGATAATTCAGCAAAAAAATGAAAGCGATGAAACAAACAATTTTGGTGACAGGTGGAACAGGCTTTATCGGAAGCCATACCACTGTAGAGTTGCAGCAAGCAGGCTACAACGTAGTAATAGTAGATGATTTGTCCAATTCTAAGATAGAAGTATTGGATGGTATAGAAAAGATTACTGGTGTACGTCCTGCTTTTGAACAGGTGGACTTACGCGACAAGGCTGCTACAGAGGCAGTTTTTCAAAAATATCCAGACATTCAGGGTATCATTCATTTTGCTGCCAGCAAGGCTGTGGGAGAAAGTGTACAGAAACCTTTGCTGTATTATCGTAACAACGTTGTATCGCTAATCAATCTCCTTGAGCTCATGCCTCAATATCATGTGAAGGGTATCATCTTCTCTTCTTCATGCACTGTGTATGGACAACCCAAGCCGGAGAATCTGCCAGTAACAGAAGATGCTCCTCACCAAAAAGCAACATCGCCCTATGGTAATACCAAGGAAATTAACGAGCAGATTATTGCTGACTATATTCATAGTGGTGCCTCAGTAAAGAGTATCGTGTTAAGATATTTTAATCCTATTGGCGCTCATCCAAGTGCTGAAATCGGTGAATTGCCTAATGGTGTGCCCAACAACCTGATACCTTATGTGACACAGACTGCTATGGGCATTCGTAAGGAACTAACCATCTTTGGCAATGATTATGATACGCCTGATGGAACTTGCATCCGCGATTATATCTATGTGGTCGACCTCGCCAAAGCTCATGTGGCTGCTATGACTCGCGTGCTTGATCAAGATGCAGATGCCATCGAGTATTTCAATATAGGTACAGGTAAGGGCAATTCCACACTTGAAATCGTCGAGACTTTCGAGCGTGCCACAGGTGTGAAACTTAACTGGAAATATGGACCTCGTCGAGAGGGAGATATTGAAAAAATATGGGGCGATTGCACCAAGGCCAACCAGGTGTTGGGTTGGAAGGCTGAAGCCCGTCTTGATGATGTTCTCGCATCTGCTTGGAAGTGGCAACAGAAGTTGAGAGCTGATGGCATTATGTAATGTCGCAAACATGTGACGTCTAATCGTTAAATATTCTGAAAAGTGAGAACTTTGGGCAAGCCAATAGCCCTAAGTTCTCACTTTTTTATTAATTTTGCAAAAAGGAATATATTTAACACGTATACGTATATGAGAAGACTTTTACTTACTTTTTTGTTTGCAGTTAGCTTGTTGGCTGTTTTACCACAGCGCATGAGTGCTGCTGTAAATATAGAAATTATAGACAATGATTTCCAGCAGGTAGCTGTAACCGTTAATGGCAATGGCGTGTTGCACGTAACTGGTGCCAATGGTCTTGTTCTGCAAGTATATAATGTGCTTGGTGTAAGAATAGCCTCTATTAAGGTGGAAGGCAATGATAAGCGTATTGACTTGCCACTGAAGTCTGGATGTTACATTGTCAAAGTAGGCAATGTGGTACGCAAGATTTCTATCAATAGGTAGGTTGCTCTTGCTGGCAGGGATGTGGGCTGTTGTTATGCTTGTCCTTGCTGGGTGTCAGAAACACGACCCCAATTCTAACAGATGGGTTACTGTCGAGGCGTTCAGAGGTTTCTCTGAACCTGGGCAAACTATTAACTCATATCATATACGTAATTATATTGATAGCCTCATCAAGGCTGATAAAGAAGCAACGACGGCTGATATTCGCACTCGTAGCTATTATCTAAATGATGGTAAGTTCTTGTGGATAGATCGCAAGGGCGTAGATCATCGTGCAGATACGTTGCTATTCTGGTTGAAGGGTATAGATAAAATGGGGTTTTCTATGCGTCGTTTTTGTGTAGAAAACATAGAGGATGATTTGCTCGCATTGCGTTCTCTTCGTCTTGATACGACCCGTCAAGGCAATATCAATGCTGTTTTGGCTCGTTTGGAGTACAGGTTGACAAAAGCTTACTTTCGTTATGCAGCTGGTCAACGATTTGGCTTCACCAATCCCGCTTATTTATTGAATAGACTCGACACCATAGAGCCCAGTCGTTATGACTCTGTTGTGCGTCCTGTGCGCTATCGAGGTCTTTTTGATGTTCCTATGGATCATCTCAGCAAAGACTTTTTTAATGCTGCCATACGTAAGGTAGAGGTGGATTCTCTCTCAAGTTTCTTGTCAGAGGTGCAGCCTCGTAGCAACTTCTATGATGCTTTGCAGAAACGCTTGGCTGAGGGGCGTATAGATAAGACGATGCGTGCCAAGATACTTTGTAACATGGAGCGATGTCGTTGGCGAACGAAGGAGCGTATACAGGATAAAGGCAAGTATGTCATCGTTAATATTCCTTCTATGCATCTCATGGCTATAGACCATCACGACACGTTAACAATGCGCATTGGATGTGGTTCTTTGAAGACCAAGACTCCACTTCTCGTCAGTCGTATTAAGCGTATGGATGTCAATCCTCAGTGGGTTATTCCACGGAGTATCATTGATAAAGATGTAGCTCATCATGTGGGCGATAGGCATTATTTCGATAGCCGAAGATATTATGTTGTAGACCGTCGCACTGGTAAAGAAGTAGACTTCTCGGAGGTTACGTTCTCCATGTTGCGCAGTCACAACTATAGTGTTGTGCAGCGAGGTGGTAAGGGAAATAGTCTGGGAAGACTTGTATTTCGCTTTGACAACAATTTCTCTGTCTTCCTCCATGATACTTCCAATAGGGGAGTGTTTAGTCGTGAGGACCGCAGTGTGTCGCATGGTTGTGTGAGGGTAGAGAAACCTTTCGAGTTAGGAGTTTTCCTCATGCATGAGAAAAATCAGCAGCTCATAGATAAGCTACAGTACTCTATGACAGCCGATAGTCTTGCTAATCGCAAGATGATAGTTAGATCAATAAAGGTGGAACCACAGGTGCCTCTGTTTATAACCTACTATACGCTCTTCCCGATGGCGGGAGGAAGAATGGTGGAATATGCCGATATATATGGTTATGACAAGGTGATATACGATAGTCTGAAACCTTATCTTTAAATTCCATGATGATAAGTGACAAAGAAATGACCGACATGATAGCCGATCCACGCACACGTCGTGAGGGATTTGAGGCTCTTGTGCGCCAATATAGTGAACCGCTATATTGGAAGATTCGTCATATCGTCTTCACTCATGAAGATGCCGATGATGTGTTGCAAAATACATTTCTGAAAATTTGGAAGAATCTTGATGCTTTTCAGGGTAAGTCTGCACTTTCTACTTGGCTTTATCGCATCGCCATTAATGAGGCTTTGGATTTCTTACGCCATCAGAGGCATTCGACGATGGCAAGTGTGGATGAAAGCAAGAAAGTGGCTAACCAACTTATGGCTGATGAATATTTTGATGGTGATCGTATGCAAGCCTTACTGCAAGAGGCTGTGGGGCAGCTTCCCGAGGTACAGCGCACGGTATTTGTAATGAAGTATTATGATGAAATGAAATATTCTGAGATAAGTGCGATTTTAGGAACCACAGAGGGCGCCTTAAAAGCTTCTTATCATTTGGCTGTAAGAAAAATAACTGAATATTTAAAGCGATTTGATTAAACCTTGACGGTTTATGCTCGTCTATTATTAATAAGGAGAAAAAATATGATGAAAGAAGAACATATATTGAAAACTACATTGGGTACTCGGAATCATTTTCAAGTGCCAGAGGGCTATTTTGATGAGCTTGCCTCTAAGGTGATGGCTTCGATTCCCGAATCGCAGCCTGTGGTAGAGATGCAGGTGGAGCGCATTTCACAACGTGCTCGCATTTTGTCGTTGTGGCAGAATGCTATGTTGCGCAAGGTAGCAGCTGTTGCTTGTGTGGTCCTGTTGTTGGGTGGTGTGTCTGTGGGTGTTGGCACATCGCTTTCTTCTCGTAACGATGCCCAGCATGTTTTTGGTCAGAACGATACACCTGTAGCTCAAACGGAGGATAGTTCTTTTGATGAGGCTGCCGATTATACGATGCTTGACAATCAGGAAATTTATGCCTCTTTGTTGTCTGAGTCAGCTGATTTTTAATGATTATTACAAGGAGATGAGACATGAAAGATAAGATGATATTCTATTTTGTGAAACGTACCATGATGCTTGGTTTGCTCTTCGTCTTGGGCTTTTCTGCCCTTTCTGCACAACCTAAAAAGCGTCCTGCATTCGATCCAAAGAAGTTTCAAGCCGAGTTAGAACAATATATTACTACTCAAGCTTGTCTGACTCCCGAAGAGTCGGCAAAGTTTTTCCCTGTATATAGGCAGATGATGAAAAAGCAGCGCATGCTCTTTGATGAGATGCGTCGTTATCACCATATCGATACGCGTGACAATGAAGTCTGTGCTAAGGCCATCCGTCGTCAAGACGAATTGGATCTTGAAATCAAGCAACTGCAACAGGAGTATCATGCCCGTTTTATGCTCATTCTGCCTGCTGGCAAGGTGATGAATATTATTAAGGCAGAGGAAAAGTTTCATAGACAAATGTTCAAACGTATGCGTCATAAATAACGTTTCTGTTGACAATTAATGATACGGCTATGCTATAGGGAAAGTCTCCTATGGCATAGCCGTTTTTTTTTATGCTGATAGTAAAGTTTTCCGATGTAAAGTTTTGCTGTCTCAGAAATAAATTATAACTTTGCACATCGGAAAAGAAAATTATATAAGATATATTTATGTACAGGACAAATACTTGTGGAGAGCTTCGACTCTCTGATGCCGGCAAAGAAGTGACTCTTGCCGGATGGGTACAGCGCACAAGAAAGATGGGTGGTATGACATTCGTAGACTTGCGCGACAGATATGGCATCACTCAGTTGGTCTTCAACGAGGCTGATGATAAATCATTGTGTGATGCTGCCAACAAGTTGGGACGTGAATACTGCATCCAGGTTAAGGGTGTTGTGAGCGAGCGTCAAAGCAAAAACCCTAAGATGGATACTGGCGATATCGAGATTCTTGCAAAGAGTCTTCAGGTGCTTTCTGAAAGTGCTACGCCTCCTTTCACCATTGAGGATAATACTGATGGTGGTGACGATATACGCATGAAGTATCGTTATCTCGACTTGCGTCGTCCTGCTGTTCGTAAGAACATGGAGTTGCGTCATCGCATGACTATCCTCATTCGTAACTTCCTCGACAACTACAACTTTATGGAGGTGGAGACACCTATCCTCATTGGTAGTACACCTGAGGGAGCACGCGACTTTGTTGTTCCTTCTCGCATGAATCCTGGACAGTTCTATGCACTGCCTCAGAGTCCTCAAACTTTGAAGCAACTCTTGATGGTAGCTGGTTTTGACCGCTATTTTCAGATAGCTAAGTGTTTCCGTGATGAGGACCTTCGTGCCGACCGTCAGCCAGAGTTTACACAGATTGACTGCGAGATGAGTTTTGTAGATCAAGATGATGTTATCGACCTCTTTGAAGAAATGGCTCGTCATCTCTTCCGCGAAATCCGTGGTGTAGAGTTGCCTAAGCTTCAGCAGATGACTTGGCATGACGCTATGAAACGCTTCGGTAGCGATAAGCCTGATTTGCGTTTCGGAATGGAGTTTGTAGAACTGAAGGAAGCCTTCACTGGTAAAGGAAGTTTCTCAGTCTTTGATGAAGCTAAATATATTGGCGGTATCTGTGTTCCTGGTTGTGCAGACTATAGTCGCAAGCAGCTCAACGAGCTTACCGATTTTGTAAAGCGTCCTCAGGTAGGTGCCAAGGGCTTGGTATACATCAAGTATAATGCCGATGGTACGATAAAGAGTAGTATTGATAAGTTCTATTCTCCTGAAGAGTTGGCAGAAATTAAGACTGTGATGGGTGCTAAGGATGGTGATCTCGTTCTTATTCTTAGTGGTGATCAGGCAAACAAGACTCGTGTGCAGCTCTGCTCACTGCGTCTTGAGATGGGAGATCGTCTTGGTCTTCGTGATAAGAATGTCTTCAAGTGTCTTTGGATTGTCGACTTCCCACTCTTTGAGTGGAGCGATGAAGAGCAACGCCTCATGGCTACTCACCATCCATTCACTATGCCTAATCCTGATGATATTCCATTGTTGGATGAGCATCCAGAGCAGGTTCGTGCCAAGGCTTACGACTTTGTATGTAATGGTATTGAGGTGGGCGGTGGCTCATTGCGTATCCATGACACTCAGTTGCAGGAGAAAATGTTTGAAGTGCTTGGCTTTACTCCCGAGCGTGCAGAGGCTCAGTTTGGTTTCTTGATGAATGCCTTTAAGTATGGTGCTCCACCTCATGCTGGTCTTGCCTTTGGTCTCGATCGCTTTGTTAGCATCATGGCAGGTCTTGATAGTATCCGCGATTGTATCGCCTTCCCTAAGAATAATTCGGGTCGTGATGTGATGCTCGATGCGCCTTCTGTTATTGATCAGAAGCAGCTCGATGAATTGCAGATTAGCGTGGATGTTAAAGAGTAAGCATAATTTATAATTAACTGCTATAGATACCGCATTTGCTTGATATATGTCAAGAAATGCGGTATTTTCTTGTAAAAATGGCAGATTTAACTTGAAAATCATGATAAAACCGAATAAAAGTATTAAATTTGCAAAAAAATAATAAATAGATACTCCGTAAAGCGAGCAAAATTAAATTTTTACTAAGAACATGGCAGAAAAGAAAACTACAAAGACAGCTGTAAAGAAGACAACTACTGCTTCTACTGCTGCAAAGAAGGCTCCAGCAACCAAGAAGGCTACTGCGGCAAAGAAAGAGGTTCTTTACTTGAATGAGGAGAACGCTGGTTTCAGAGCAGGTGATGTTTATCAGGCATTGGCAGCTGCAGGTAAGGCTCTCGCACTTGCTGAGATTGCTAAGGCTGCTAAGATTACCGCAGAGGATGCAATTCTGGGTATTGGTTGGCTCTTGAAAGAGGGTAAGATTAAGAATGAGGACAACAAGTTGGTTCTCGCTTAAATAAGATTTGACAGAAAGGGCCGCACCTCTATCTTAAGGATAGGTTGGTGCGGTCTTTTTTGTTATGTTATAGTATTATTTGTATTTTTGTTTTATGAACTACGATCACGAGATTCTCGCTGTGCTTACTCGTGCGGGTGAGAAGGGGCTCAAATTGCAATACATAGCACGGCATGTGTATAATGCTTGTAATTCAATGTTTACTCCATTGGATTATAAGGATGTTTATGCTTATGTTTCGCAATATTTGGCAAAGAGTTCTAAGGCTGGTAGTTCGTTTGTTCGAAAGACGAGCTATGGTGTGTATTGTCTTAATCTTGATACTACCGAAGCTCAACAGTTAATGCTTCAATTTGGTGCCCATTCTGCGCAAGATGATACCTTGGTGAAGCCATCTTCTGATTACTCACTTTCACTCTTTGACGATGATGATTTTTGAATAGAGACAGCCTTAAAAAACGTAAGTACTTTCAATGACCATCGCAAGTACTTTCAACAGCCATCGCAAGTACTTTCAACGACCATCGCAAGTACTTTCATTTTTTAGGACTATTTTTGTTTAAAATTAACCCTATTGTTTTTGATTTCCAATATGGTTCCTGTTGTAGTTTACTTGTATCTGTATAGGTATAAAAAAAGGTCTATGTCGTAATGACATAGACCTTTGTTGTACACCCTTAGGGATTCGAACCCTAGACCCACTGATT
>ULTW01056767.1_pt1 | contig 71856 bp, 67 predicted proteins | sample 1957961 | NCBI WGS metagenome assembly ULTW01 (sample SAMEA4835744, study PRJEB28245) | human gut metagenome | biome: gut microbiome; material: fecal sample | place: Denmark | collected 2008 | reverse complement strand
AAAGGGGGATAGATTTTATGACAGCAGAAGAATACAGAGCATTGCTTGATACTGATTTTAGTGATGTCAAGATTAATGAAATGCCCGATATGGCATCTTATCATGCTGATCTGAATGATACGATTGAAAAGAGACAGCAGAAGTTTATAAGAAAAGTTGGAAATCCCTATATGATGAGAGTGGGGAAGATGAAAGTTAAAGTAAGCTTTGCCAATAATGGAGTTTCCATAGAAGAAGCTTTTAAAAATATGTTGCTTACAGTTTAGAATCCTTTTTTCAGAATCATATGGAAAATGAAAGGGAGTTGTGCTATGATATGTTCAAGGACTAAATGAATATGGCATAACTTCCTTTGATATTTTAGTTGGGTACATCTGACGTAGAATATTTAAAGGAGTGTTGCGATATGAGTAAACAAATCTCAAAAATCTATCATGCAGCCATCTACGTTAGATTATCTAAGGAGGATGGCGATGTTTCTACCAGCGCAAAAGCTGAGAGTAATAGTATTTCAAATCAAAAGGATTTCATCCGAAATTTCCTTGCAGACAAAAAAGACATTAGAATAGTTAAAGAATATGTGGATGATGGTTATTCGGGCTCTAATTTTGACCGTCCGTCTTTTCAGACGATGATGGAAGATATTAAGCGAGGAGTAATTGATTGTGTGGTGGTAAAGGATCTTTCCCGTTTTGGACGTGAGTATATTGATTCAGGTCGATACATCGAAAGATTATTTCCGGCTCTTGGTGTAAGGTTTATTGCAATCAATGATAACTATGACAGTGTGACTGGAAAGTCACAGGGTGATGAGATTATTATTCCGTTTAAAAACCTGATCAATGATGCATATTGCAGGGATATCAGTATAAAGATACGAAGCCATCTGGATGTAAAGAGAAAAAATGGTGAGTATATAGGTGCATTTGTTCCCTATGGATATGAAAAATCAGAAGATGACAAGCATAAGCTGGTTATTGATACTTATGCAGCAGGTATTGTGAAGGAAATTTTCCGGATGAAGCTTCACGGAATGAGTCAGGATGCAATAGCAAAACAGTTGAATGATGAGGGTGTACTTGCACCTATGGAATATAAGCAGAGCACAGGGAGCGGTTATCAGACCGGTTTTTTACAGAATGAAAAGTCGGTATGGAGTTCAGTCACGGTCCGCAGGATTCTTGAAAATGAGATTTACATTGGAAATCTTGTTCAGGGCAAAAGAACGACACCAAATCATAAGGTTAAACAGGAGGTTGTTAAGCCGGAAGCTGACTGGATAAGAATCGAGAAAAATCATGAATCCATTATAAGTGACAGGGACTTTGAGATTGTTCAAAGACTGTTAGGAATGGATACGAGAATCTCTCCGGATTACGATGTGGTCTATAATCTTTCCGGTATTGCAGTATGTGCAGACTGCGGTGCACCAATGACAAGAAAAATTACAACAGCAGGTGGTAAGAAATACGCTTACTATATCTGCTCTAATCATAAAATGACAAAGCAGTGTTCACAGCACTCAATATCAGTATCGTTATTAGAGGATACTGTGCTTGAAATGCTAAAGCTTCATATCAAAAATGTAATGAATCTGGAAGAAATACTTGATTATATTGGAACAATTCCTTTCCAGCAGCTTGACGTGAAAAATCTTGAAGCAAGAAAACAGAAGAAGCTTGAGGAAGTTGAGAAGTGCAAAAGACTGAAAACTTCATTGTATGAAGATATGAAGGACGGAATTCTTACTAAAGAAGAATATCTTGAACTTCATGAGGCATATCTGAAAAAAGCAAAAGAGGGAGAAGAAATGATTCGCCAGATTGAGAGAGACATTGCTTTAATTCTTGAGGAGAAGGATGATAAGCATCTCTGGATGAATTATTTTACCGAATACAAGGATATTAAGGAACTGACCAGGGATGTAGTTGTGAAACTGATTTCTGAGGTAAGGGTTTCAGAGAATAAAGAGATTGAAATCGTATTTGATTTTGATGATTGTTATAAGCAGTTATTAGAATCGGTCGAGAAACTTGGCTATCAAGTAGATAAAGAACCGGGTGGACAACTAAATATCAGCAGAAGGGAGGCTGTGTAATATGGCAAGAAAAAGCAGAAAAAATGTGATGCCACTAGAAGCTACAGTCTTACCGGATAAAGAGAAGAAGGTACTTTTTAAGGCTGGATTATATGCAAGACTGTCTCATGAAACGGAAGAGAACATTGAGAGAGGGACAATCGAAACGCAGATGGAGCTTATGAAGAATTATGTCAAAGATCACGAAGATATTGTGATTGAAGAGGAATATTATGATGCTTCCTTTACCGGTACTAATTTTGAAAGACCGGATTTTAAACGAATGCTTGATGATGCAAAAACAGGAAGAATTAACTGTATTATAGTTAAGGATTTATCGAGACTTGGCAGAAATTATGTAGAGATGGGGAACTACATTGAAAGAGTGTTTCCTTTTCTGAATGTAAGATTCATTGCAGTTACGGATGATTTTGACTCGTTCAGACCAGGCACAGACCTTATGATGCCTTTGAAAAACATTGTAAATGAGTTTTATGCTAAGGATATTTCAAAGAAGGTTACAACGGCACGTCGTAGAAAATGGACAACTGATGAATATATGTGCGGTTTTGCTCCATATGGATATTTGAAGTCCAAAGCAGAGAAGAACAGAATTGTTGTTGATGAAGCAACTGCAGGAAATGTCAGGCTCATTTTTGAATTGTTTTTAGATGGCATGGGATATACACCAATTGCGAAATATCTGAATGGGCAGGGAATAATGTCACCATTGATGTATTTAAAATCTCTTGGTTACCAGCAGAATGTAAAAACCAATGGTGTATGGACCAAAACAACAGTTAAGTCAATACTGACAAATCAGGCATATATTGGTTCGGCGGTGCATGGGAAAGTAGTAATTGAGAAATACAATAATATTCCACTCCATGCAACAGATCCAAGTGAATGGGGCATTGTTGAAAATACGCATGAGCCGCTTGTTGACAAAGAGACATTTGAAAAGGCACAGGAAAGAGTAAAGGAAATCTCGGATGCTTATTTTGCAAAAGAGTTTACAAAACACCCACCTAATGAAAAGAATCTGCTAAAGGGAAAAATTGTATGCGGAGACTGTGGCAAGGGAATGAGACTTTCTCCAAGAAGAACAAAATCGTATGTATATTTTTGTGGAACTTTTTCAGATGGTATTAATCCGGCATGTTCAAGACACAAAATTGATCAGGAGGAAGTCAACAAAGCTGTCTTTGCTCAGATTTCAAATCATATGCGTTGCTGTATTGACGCATTAAGAGTAATACGGGAATTAAATGCAAGAAGCAGCGGACTGAAAAAATACGATGTGTATGAAAAAGCCATTACCAGACAGCGCAGGGAACTGGAGAAGGTAAACCGCAAGTTCTCTGAGTTATATGGAGATTATTCCGAACATTTGATTAATGAGAGTGAATATCTGACATTAAAACAGCAGTATCTTTTAAAAAGCGAAGCTTTGAAGAAGGAGATAGATAATCTTTTAATATCTCAAAACTTGTATTCAAAGAATTATAAGATTGATGAAGACTGGGAAAAACTTATCAATAAATATCTGAAATGCAGAAAGCTTAACAAAGAGCTGGCAGATGCATTTGTTGACAAGGTATAGGTGTTTGAAGATGGCAGAATTTCCGTAAATCTGGTTTATGATGATTGTCTGGAAGAACTGTTACAGGTAAAGAATAAGAGAGAAGGTGATTTGTATGAGTAAGATAACTGCTATGTATATTCGCCTTTCTATGGAAGATGAGGATGTATCATTAAATCAGAAGGAAGAGAGTAACAGTGTATCCAGTCAGAGGGAATTGTTAGAAGCATTTATTGGCAATCATTCGGAGCTTAAGGATACGAAGGTACAGGAATACTGTGATGATGGATTTACCGGAACAAAATTTGAAAGACCGGGCTATATGAAGCTTATGGAGGATGTCCGAGCTGATAAAATATCCTGCATTGTTGTAAAGGATTTATCCAGACTCGGAAGGGATTATATTGAAGTCGGTAGTCTTCTGGAGCAGATACTTCCACTTTATCAGGTACGGGTTATTGCAGTTAATGACAATTATGACAGCGATAACTATGATGGTTCCACGGGCGGTATGAATGTTGCGTTTAAGAATTTAATCTATATGCTTTATAGCAGGGACTTATCTAATAAAGTAAGATCTGCAATGCACACAAGGATACTGAAAGGTGAGAACATCAGTGGTCAGTTAAGGTATGGATATGTCAAAGACCCAAATGATAAGCATAAGATTATTGTAGATCCGGAAGCAGCAGAAGTGGTTAAGCTGATATTTGAACTGACCGCACAGGGCAAAAGTAAAACGGAAGTGGCAAATTACCTAAATGCTCAGGGTATTGATACACCATCCGCCTATAAAAAGAGAAAAGGAAGCAGAAATTTTTTTCATGCAGTTGAAGTAAAAAGTCTGTGGAGTACTTCTTCTATCCGGGATATATTAAACGATGAAGTTTATCTTGGAAAACTGATATGGAATAAAACTAAGAAGAGGATAGGCAGCAATAACACTTCAAGCTATGTTCCTAAAGACGAATGGATGGTGATAGAGAATTGCAATGAACCAATCATTACTCAGGAATTATTTGATATGGCACATGCTAATTCAAAAAAATATATTCGTCCAAAGCGTGGTAAGAGAAACTATAATCCGTTTTATTATTGTGGGGTATGTGGCAGAGCCTTGGCACCCAGCAAAAGGGTAAAAGGTGACATTCTTCTTTGCTTATCGTCCAGAATTGAGAAAAATTCTCCATGCAAAAGCAACAGGGTGGAAATTGCCAGGGTTGAAGATACAATCATGAAAACTGTAAATATGTATGCAACAGCTTATCTGGATGAGAAAGGAATAAAGAAAGCTGGTAAATCGAAAGAAGTATCTCCGGAAGAAAAGATTGCAAAACTTGAAAAGAAGGTGAAGAGCCTCAGCAGTAAAAAGATGATGTTGTATTCTGATTATAAGGATGACAAGCTCACAAGAGAAGAGTATGTCAAGCGTTCAAAGGCGATGATGGAGAAGATTAATGAATTGCATCAGGAAATTGAACAGCTTAAAACAGAAATACCGCCAGAAGATAATTCTTCCAGTAAGTTTGAGACACAGTTAGAAAGTATCATCAATATGGAATCTTTTGACAGAGAGAAAATCCAGAAGGTAATCAAAAAAGTGATTATCAATGGAGAGGACAATATAGAGATTGTATGGAATACAGATGATCCATTTTTCAGGTAAGATGGATGTTTAAAGAGTGTGGAGTGCCGAGAAAATGTGGCACTCCTTTCTTATGCAGGCATAAATATTGCTTTCAATATACTGCAATAGCAGGTATAATGGAAAGTGATATTTGAGGGTACAAAAAAATTAAATTTTTTTTGGTCTAGGGTTGACACGAGCAGGAGAAAGTATTCCTGATGTCTATAAAATATCCCAAATAGCAGAAATTTTTAATATATCATTAGAAAAATTGGTATGGGGAGAAGATAAAGATGGTTCAGCAAAGGCAATAGCAAAAGACATCTATATGCAATTTATTGAATGCTTAGAAGATTTAAAAAATGCAATGCTCACTTGTTCATATAGTTCATCCAAAAGCGCAGCAATCAAATTGAGGACTACAATAAAGAAAGCAAGAATTGTGTATCCCAAAAGAATTGTAGATGAGTTATATACCTTGACAGAAGATTTTGGAAAGTATAATGGAGATGTATTAAAAAAGGAAGAGTATAAACCTTATTTTGCTAGTGAAATAGAAACTTTTAGTTTTAAAGAAAAGATATATGCAGAAAAAATAATACCAATATTATATGAAAAGGTGGAAAATCTATTGAATGATTACTTAGATTTTCCACAATAAGAGGGATTGAATTATAAGGTTTGGTTTGGAGTTAAGTTCTATGAAATAAATTTAATGGGATTTTTTGTTGTGGTGAAAAATTTTATCGGATATACTGTATGTGGGTGGTGAAATATTACGGCAGATGCCATGACAAAAGAGCAAAGAAGTAAAACCGTGAGCCATATTCATAAGAGGAACTATTAAATAGAATCTAAACTTAGGAAGGGCTTATGGAATAAAGAATATAGATACAGAAAAAATTATAGTAAGTTACCTGGACCACCAGATATTGATTTGATAAAGTGTAAGGTTGCTGTTTTGGTGAAAAGATGGAAAAAAGGAACTTTTCATAGATTGATTGGAAGGTGCTTAAGATGTTACCATATGATGATTCTAACCCAAGAGATATTGAAAGATATGCTAAAGGGTTAATTGGAAAAACATTTCAAGATGTTTTATATGATAGTAGATTTTTAGATGAGGCAGTAATAGATAGCAAAATAGATTATTCTAACCCTAATCAAAAAGGAAAATTAGGTAATCTACTGGAAGAAAAATATTTTTGTTATAAGGCAAATAGTGACCAAGAACCAGATTTCCCTAAATGTGGAGTAGAATTAAAGGCAACTTGTTTTGATGTTCTTAAGAATGGTAATTTATCAGCAGGTGAAAGATTAGTCCTTACAATGATTTCTTATGATGAACCGGTAGAACTTGATTTCTTTAAGTCTCATGCATGGGAAAAATGTAGATTGATATTACTTATTTATTATGAAAGAAACAAGGCATTAAAATATAACACATTGTATAGAATTGGTTTTGTAAGTTTGGTTTCACCTTTAAAAAGGGATATGCCGATTATTCTTGAAGATTACGATAAGATAATCACAAAAATTAGAAGAGGTTATGCTCATGAATTGAGTGAAAGTGACACCATGTATCTTGGTGCATGTACTAAAGGTTCAACATCGGCAAAAAGTTTAAGACCACAATATTATAATCCTAATATTTTGGCGAACAAGAGGGCATTTTGTTTTAAAAGACAATATATGGATTACATTTTACATACATATATTATTCCAAGCCATACAGGAGAAAGACCATATCAATTAGAAACAATTATTGATAACCCAATGCAGCTTCAAAATAGGTCGTTTGAAGATATTGTATTAGATAAGTTGGATTATTTTAGAAATTGGAGTGATTTGGATTTATGCAACTACTTTGATAGAGAGTATAACAATAATAAGGCCCAGTGGACTGATTTGACTTATAGAATGCTTGGCATAAGAGGTAATTGTGCCGAAGAATTTGTAAAAGCCAATATTGTTGTAAAGGTAGTAAGAATTGAACAAGACTTTTCAATGAATGAGAGTATATCATTACCGCCATTTAATTTTATGGAATTTGCAAATGAAAAATGGGAAGAATCGCAAGTGTATAATTATTTTAGTGAGACAAAATTTTTCTTTGTTGTTTTTGCTAGGGATAGTAATGTATATAGACTTTACAAATATTTCTTTTGGAATATGCCTTTTGACCATCTAAATAGAATTGTCTATGATGGATGGAGAAATATCCACTATCTTGTCAAAAATAGAATGGTCGAATTTGAGTTAAAAGAAACTAGAAGAGGATACATTGTTAAAAATAATTTACCAAAGAAAAGTGATAATCCAATTATTCATATTAGACCTCATGCTCAAAAAAGTGCATATGCAATTCATATGAATGATGGGAGAATATATGAATCAGGAAATATAAATAGAGATGCAAATATGTTACCTCAAGGTGATTGGATGACAACACAATCATTTTGGATAAACAATAATTATTTTTTGGAGTACATTTTAGAATTTAGAGGATGAAAATACTATGGCAGGATATGTAATGACACTTGGAGCTATTGATGATGGAACATCTGCTTTATACAAAGGTAGTTCCAAGCAAAAAGAGAATTTATTGAAAGAATATGCTTTAAAAAAATGTGTAAAAAATGGTATTTATGCTACTTATATTAAAAATATGAGCGGCGCCAGTTTTTTAGGAACAAGAGCAGATTATCTTGGAATAAGACCAGGAGATAATATCTATTTCTTTTTTAACCGGTGTATCTATGGCATAGGTGAGATTGTTGGAATAGATGGAACTTGTGTATTTGAAAATACTAATGGGGATTTATATAAATTTGATGATAATGATAGATGTCCTTATTTTTGTTTGTTTAAATCTACTCCATATTTTTTTCAAAAGGGTGTAGATATGGATGAAGTGTTGATGTCTAACCCAGATGCTTTCAGGATGTTAAGATTTTTTCATCAAAGGTCATTTATTAAATTGGATGATATAGAAAATAAGGCATTGAAAACTTTTATTATTCAAAAGAATGAAATGAATTTAGGAGATTTTGATGTACAAAAACATTATGATGCATCCAATCAAGAAAATACATTCTATGACATTGAAACACAATTTTTAACAAATCTAGATGACTACAGATTAAATGCCCTTGATATTTTCGATGAAGGTGCAAAAACAAAAAAATACCCACATAGAATTTCATCAGAAACATATGTAGAAGGTATGATACTTGATTATGTTAAAAGAAAGAATAGATTATTAAGTTATTGGGATTTTATTTCAAGACAATATCCGGCATCTCCAGCAAAACCAAGTGAATATGTTGATTTTATGGATATTTTTGGTTATCGGTATGTTAAAGGTTATGAAAAAGAAGGTATCATTTCAAAATATGTAGTAATGGAATTAAAATCCAAAGAAGTTAATAAAGACACTATTCTTCAAGTGATGAAATATGTAGATTGGATTTGTAAGGAATTTGCTCATAATGATTATTCTATGATTGAAGCATATATCATTGGATATTCCATGGATGATGATTTGTTGGAAGATAATGAGGACTTATATACAAGGAATTTCATCAAAGGTTCAAAACATAATGCTAATAGAGGTATTGATGTGGAAACTGGTATTTGGAAAAATGTGAAATTTGTAAATTATGTAGATATTTATAATGATTATTAAAAAGATAGATGAGTATATGAGGAAAAATGCAATGTCTCCAGACTTGATTAATGAAATATTAGAAATTATAAATAATAATGAACATATTGTATTGGATAAGACTGAATTGGAAACGATTCAGGCTAGTTATGAATATAATGAAATGATGAAAATGCCAGCAATAGATATATCTTATAATGACATAAAGTGGATATATTATGAGTATCAGGGAGAAGATGTCATTAACAAGATAGTAAACAATTGCAAAAAGATCCAATTACCTATCTTTGATTACATATGCAATATTATTATAAATGAAAAATATGAAAAGAGAGATAAAGTGGTTCTTATTATTGCACATATGGAAGCTTGTATTTTTCAGTGTTTGGAAACAGATAAGGGGAAAAAACCTATTGTAAAAGATATAAGAGATATTGTTTCAAAAGAAAATGATAATAAGGTAACAAATTCTAATTATGCAAGAATTTTTTTGATGGGGATAGTAAAAGTATTATATGCTAATACCAATAACTTTAAAAATCCTATTGATAATAGAATACCTTATAGAAATAATATTTTGCATAAGGGTATTGTAAGCTATTCAGATGATAATATTGAAGATTTATATTATATATTAGTTTGCTTTTTTGCAAAATTAACAGAATGTGAACTTCAATTTGTTCAAGAAAGAAAAATAAAAGAGATAGATGCAAAAAGAAAGAGCATGGATTAATTTCCATGCTCTTGGTTATAAATTCTTAAGATTTCGGGTGCCATGTCTGTGATGAGTTCTGTAACTAAAGCATTTCCCATCAGAAAATATCTTTGTCTATTGCTCAAGGTTGTTTCAATAGTTTGACCATCTGCTAATATTTGTGTGCCATGTTCAGTCCAATTGTCAGGGAATGTTTGAATTCTCTCTGCTTCAATTGGCTGTAAAATTCTTTTATGATGTGTTGTAGGATCATATACCACATGAGAACTTCTGTTGGTTGTACCTTCAGATGTAAGCATTGTTCTGGCTGGAATATTTTCATTATCTGGATAAGGACAACTTCCTTCTGAAAAAGTGTAAGTATATCCATCTTTTGTTGTTCTTTCTTTTTTCTTAGAACCTTTGGCTTCAATCCAAGGAGTTTCATTTTCAATGTCAAAGCTGTTATCTGGAGCTGGAATCAAAAGAGAACCAAGAGTTCTTGAGTTACCCTCTATACCAGGAGTTTTAATGTTTTGTGAAGTAATAATTCCATTTATCATATTTCCAGATTTTTCAAAGCGAAATGTGTAATGTTTACTTATTTCACTTATATTTAATGGATTGATTTCAGATGTTCTAACTGGACCGGTGTAAGTACATGGGAACATTACATCAAAGAAATTGGCATTAGTTGTTGCATATGCTAAATCTCTTTTATATGCAAAAATGAAAGTTCTTCTTCGTTTTTGTGGTTTCCCATATTCGGCAGCATTGATTACTCGCCATTGAACATTGTAATCCAATTCATCAAAGCATTTTAATATGATACCAAAATCTCTTCCTCTTTGTGAAGCAGGAGATTTAAGAAGTCTATCTACATTTTCAAGTAGAACATAAGATGGGGCCTTTGCTTCTAAGGTTGAACGAATATCCCACCAAAGAACACCTTTTTCTCCTTCAATACCTTTTGAAGATTTAGGACCTGCTACAGAATAGTTTTGACATGGAAAACCGCCAACTAATAAATCAAAGTCTGGAAGTCCTTCTTTTGGTATGGTGCGTACATCTGCATTTGTATATTTTCTTACATTATTAGGAACACTTTCCAAACCAAAATTATGTACATAACAATTATAAGCAAATTGAGTTTTATATGATGGTTCCCATTGATTAAAGAAAATAGTTTCAAACTCATTTGAATATCTTTCTAATCCAACTCGAAATCCACCGACACCGGCGAATAACTCACAAACTCGCATTGTATTTTCATCCTCTCTAAAGAGTCCATTTTAGCATAGACAGTTAAGAAATAGTATACCTCAAAGGTGACCCAAAATCAAGTGCTAGGAACGAAAAAACGAACAAATGTTTTGCCTGAGATGATGGAAAGAAAACATAAATTTAATGAAAATGCTACTAGAGTCCTTTTTATTGGACATACATTATAGTATTCTTAAGATGTAAGGTAAATATTGCTTTTAGAAAGAGAGGTAGATATTATGGCATTTTATGATTGGAATGGAAATGGGAAAAAAGATTTTGCTGATGATTTTATAGAATATCATATATATAAAGAGTCAACAAGTAATAATAAACATGTATCTCATTCGAGTGGAAATGGCATATCGAATTTTGGAGCAATCTTAAGTGTAATTGGTGGGTTAGTATTACAAGCAATTTTTTATATGATTTTTGGAATTGAGGTTGAAAATGTTCCAGTATTTGTGATAATCGTTCTTTGGGTGGTATTTTCAATATTATGTGCAGTTGTAATAGAAAAAATACAGAGATAATGTTGATTTGTTTTGTTGTGAGGTTGTAAAGTATAATATAAGGACCGAGAACAAATATGTTCCGGTTATTGATGAGAGAAAATTGATTGAACTATTTCGTAGCAAACCAATTAATAGTGTATTCCATATAATACGCAACCATGAATATGAAGAGATTTTGCCAGAAGATGCAGAAATCACGTTTCAAAATGTATCATACGCAGGTTTCAATTTTCAAATACCGGCTATCTGCTTTGGCACGATGATGGAATAAATTGAGAAAAACGTCTTTTCACCGGGTATAAAAAAATATGATTACGAAATATTCTATTTACTATTGTCCCTATCGGTGACCAAGAGAATAGTATTAAATGCACTATGATGGTGAAAATAAATGGCTAATAAAAATGATGATGGCTATATTGTATGAGATGGATGTTCGTACAGTCAACGAACACATTAAGAAGATATATTTTGACTCTGAACTTGAAAAAGATTGAACTATCCGGAATTCCCGGATAGTTCAATCGGAAGGCTTATGTCAGGCTACACGCGATACCAAATATTATAATCTTCAAATGATTATTGCAGTTGGATTTAAGGTAAAGTCTGAGTGTGTAGTACAGTTTTATAAATGGGTAAATTAGATTGCAAAGGTGTAAAACAAGATTCTTTATGTATTACCGATATGGCTGCTGCAAAATCGGGGCATTCAAGGGTAGCAGATGTAGTTAGAAACTGGCTTAGAAACAGGACAACACTAGAATTTCTGGCAACATGGGAGGAAATATATAATCCGGAATTTAAAGTGTTCGAATCTGAACACTTTAAAAAGCAGGCAGGCTTATAAACATTTCTTGAAACCTATAATGCACAAATGATAAGAGAGGGAAAAAAAGAGGACCCCCATATGACCAAAGAGGAATGGTACCGGCAGCTTTTTGAACATTTATCAGCCTCTAAATTCAGAAGCAGCTTTCATTTAAAACAAAAAGATATTGCATATATAAAGGAAAAAGGACTGGATGTAATCCGGGAGCATGCCAGAGATTTTATTGCCAAAAGGGAGGCACCGGCAGTGATTCCGAACGATGGAAAGCAGACGCCCATGCGGGGACATCCGGTTTTTGTCGCCCAGCATGCAACGGCAACCTGCTGCCGGGAGTGTATTCGGAAGTGGCACAAGATACAGCCGGGGAAAGAACTGAGTCAGGTGCAGCAGGCTTATCTGGTGGATGTGATTATGACATGGATAGAAAAAGAGTTGTCACATTACGATAGCCAAATGTGAAATTAAATGTTAAAATACCACAATAGGGTTATTACGAAGAGAGAAAGGTATTTTATAATGGTAGTTTCAATTATTGAAAAAGTGTATTCATTTTTATGGGGAGACTGGATTAAAATTCCGCTTCCGGGGGGAGGCAGTCTTGGCATTTCACTGCTGATTATTTTGTTAATTCCAACAGGAATTTATTTTACGATTCGGACAAAGTTTTTACAGATAAGACTGTTCCCGGATATGGTGCGGGCACTGGTAGCAAAGAAGGAGCATAAAGACAGTCTGTCAACTTTTCAGACGCTGATTGTGTCCACGGCAACCCGTGTGGGAATGGGAAATCTGGTAGGTGTAGTTGCAGCAGTGTCGGCAGGTGGAGCCGGAGCGGTATTCTGGATGTGGATTACAGCGCTGATTGGTTCTGCTACAGCGTTTATTGAAGCAACATTGGCACAGCTGCATAAGGAAAAAGATCCGCTGTATGGCGGTTACCGCGGTGGTCCGGCATATTATATCCATCATTTTTTTGAAGAAAAGTCAGGAAAGAAGAAAAAACATGTGCTGGTGGCAGTGTTATTTGCCATATCCGGTCTGATTTGCTGGTGTGGAATCAGCCAGGTAATCAGTAATTCAGTGGCATCTTCTTTTGAAAATGCATTTCATATTCCACCCTTGTATACAACAATTGTGCTGGTGGCAGTTGCGGCAGTGATTGTATTGCGGAAAAATGCAACTGTAAAAGTACTGGATATGATAGTACCGATTATGGCAGTGTGTTATTTCTTTATTACATTATTTATTATTATCGTAAATTTCCGCAGTATTCCGGGCGTATTTGGCAGGATTTTTGAAGAGGCATTTGGTATCCGGCAGGTAGTATCCGGTGGGTTTGGAGCAGTGCTTATGAATGGAGTTAAGAGAGGACTGTTTTCTAATGAAGCAGGTTCCGGTTCTGCACCTTGTGCAGCGGCAGCAGCGGAATGCGATAATCCGGTACGTGCGGGACTGACACAGGCATTGGGCGTATTTATCGATACGATTATCATTTGCAGTTGTACCGCTATGATTATGCTTATTGCACCGGAAAAGATAATTGCAGGAAAAGCTGGTATGGATTTGCTGCAGTCTGCCATGCAGTATCATCTGGGCAGATTCGGAGTTATCTTTATTGCACTGACCTTATTTCTGTTCAGCTTTTCCACATTTCTTGGAATATTGTTTTATGCCAGAAGCAATGTGGCATATTTATTTGGAGATAAATGGATCTGGCAGACCCTTTATAAAATCGTTGCACTGATTATGCTTTTTATCGGCGGAATTGCAACCTATACTTTCGTATGGGATTTAGGCGATGTGGGAATCGGACTGATGACGATATTTAATATCGGAATGCTGTATCTTATGGGGGGACAGGCATTGAAGCCACTGTCGGAGTATGGGAAAGAGAAAAAGACCGAAAGAGACAGTAATCAAAATCCAGCAGCGGGAATTATTTTTTTTGAAGAAGAGAAATAGTAAAAAAGAAGTAGTTATCAAAACCGGTGATTCCATGTTATACTAGGGAGAAAACTACAAAAGGAGAAATTTATAGTTATGGGTCGTGAATCATTTAAGTCCCGTATGGGATTTATACTAGTAAGCGCAGGATGCGCAATCGGAATTGGAAATGTGTGGAGATTTCCGTATGTGGCAGGACAGAATGGCGGAGGAATTTTTGTACTGTTTTATCTGATATTCCTGATTGCAATGGGGCTTCCGGTACTGACAATGGAATTAGCAGTCGGAAGAGCCAGCAGAAAAAGTGCAGTTTTAGGATATAAGGCATTGGAGAAGCCAAATAGTAAATGGCATATTCATGGCTGGGTGGCAATTTTCGGTTGTTATATGCTGATGATGTATTATACAACGGTTTCCGGCTGGATGGTAACTTATTTCTATAAGTTTGTAAAAGGTGAATTTACCCCAAGAATGGATGCCGAGCAGACCGGAGCTGTGTTCAGCAATCTTTTAGCAGATCCCAAACAGATGGCATTCTGGATGATACTGACTGTTGTGGTTGGATTCTTTGTATGCAGCCGCGGCTTGCAGAACGGATTGGAAAAAATCAGTAAAGTTATGATGAGTGCACTGCTGATACTGATTATTGTCCTTGCAGTACATAGCCTGACACTTTCCGGAGCCGGCGAGGGATTAAAGTTCTATCTGGTGCCAAATATGGACAGTGTCCGGGAAGTCGGTTTGAAAAATGTAATAACCTCTGCCATGAATCAGGCATTCTTTACTTTGAGCCTTGGCGTGGCAGCAATGGAGATTTTCGGAAGCTATATGGGAAAAGACCATACGCTGGCAGGAGAAGGAGTACGTATCTGTGCACTGGATACCTTTGTGGCGATTATGGCAGGATTGATTATTTTTCCGGCATGCTTCAGCTATGGCGTGGAAGTAGGCGTAGGACCAAGCCTTATCTTTGTGACACTGCCAAATGTCTTTGTAAATATGGGTGGCGGCAGAATCTGGGGCGCACTGTTCTTCCTGTTCATGACATTTGCAAGCTTTTCTACGGTAATTGCCGTATTTGAAAATATCATGTCCTTCTGCATGGATATGTTTGGCTGGAACCGCAACAAAGCGGCACTGGTAAATGGAATCATTATTCTTATTGCCAGTCTGCCATGTGTCTTAGGATACAATGTGTGGAGCAATCTCCACCTGATTGGCGGAAGGGATGTGCTGGACAGCGAGGATTTTATTGTAAGTAACCTGCTGCTGCCAATCGGTTCTCTTGTTTACCTGCTGTTCTGTGTGACGAAGTGGGGCTGGGGATTTGACAACTACTTAGAGGAGGCAAATACCGGAAAAGGCATTAAGATTGCAAGAAGATTAAAGCCATATTTCCAGTTTATCCTTCCGATACTGATTCTGTTTATTTTGATTCAGGGATTGTTATAAAAATGGAAAAAGTGTGTAATTGCAGGAAGCATATGCGATTGCACTTACATGATTAGAAATAAAAGTGTGCATTTTGCCATGAATTTTAACAGAAAAAGTGAAAATCTGTTAAATGCAGTTGGTAGAGTGCACACTTTTCTTTTGCTATAATTATGTTAAAAATAATAGCAAAGGTGGTAGATTTCATGAGAAAACACTACATAGACAACATTCGTATTGGAACGGTTTTACTGGTGGTATTGTACCATGTGATTTATATGTTTAATCATATTATAACCGCAGGCGTAATTGGCCCGGTTACTTCGGTACATGGACAGGATGTAATACAATATCTGCTATATCCGTGGTTTATGGTAATATTATTTATCATAAGTGGAATGTCGGCAAAATACTATTTGGAGCATCATTCGGATAAGGAATTTATCCGGGCAAGAACCAGAAAACTTCTCGTACCATCCACAATCGGTTTATTCGTAATCGGCTGGCTGCAAGGCTATTTTAATATGGCAATCAGTGGAGCATTTTCTAATATTCCGGATTCCGTGCCGGGATTTGTCCTGTATCCGATTATGGTAGTTTCCGGAGTCGGCGTGCTTTGGACATTGCAGGTACTCTGGGTCGTATCACTGGTGTTAGTACTTCTTCGCAAAATCGAAAAAGGCAGACTGCTTAAAATCGGAGCAAAGGCGAATATGGTAGTACTTTTATTGCTGGGCATTGTAGTATGGGGAGCCGCACAGATTTTAAATACACCGGTTATCTGCGTTTATCGTTTCGGTATTTATGGCTGTGCATTTCTGCTGGGCTATTATGTATTTTCAGAAGAGGCAGCGACTGACCGGTTAAAGAAATATTGTATTCCGCTTTCTGCCATTGCAGTTGCATTGGGAATTGCTTATACTTATATATATTATGGAGAGAATTATGCAGAGGCACCGGTGGTAAAATGTCCACTGGCAATTGCTTATGCATGGCTGATGTGCCTTGCAATCATCGGATGCATGAAACGCTGGGGTGATAAGAGTAATGCATTTACTGCATTCTGCAATAAAAAGAGTTTCGGACTCTATGTATTTCACTATCTGGCATTGTCAGCAACGGCTTATGAACTGACACAGCATACCGCACTTCCTGGATGGAGTTTCTATCTCATTGGACTGGTGGCAGCATATGCAGGCGGATTGCTTTGCTATGAAATTATAGTAAGAATTCCGATTGTACGCTGGTGCGTGCTGGGGGTCAAAAAGGAGAAAAAGAATGTTTAAAGATAATCTGATTTCACTTCGCAAAATCAACAATATGTCTCAGGAGGAATTGGCAGACCGCCTGATGGTCAGCCGCCAGACCGTATCGAAATATGAGACGGGAGAGTCCCTTCCGGACATTGAAAAATGCAAAGCTCTGGCAGATATTTTCGGAGTGACATTAGATGATTTGGTAAATTATAAAAATGAGGATGGCATGGGACTTGGGGTGCCTCCGAAAGGAAAACATGTATTTGGGATGGTAAAGGTCGGCGATAAGGGGCAGATAGTGATTCCCGCCAAAGCACGGAAGTTATTTCAGATAGAGACCGGAGATAAGCTTATCGTGCTGGGGGATGAAGAACAGGGGATTGCAATTATAAAAGAGAAATCCTTTCTTTCGATGTTAAAGGAATTTCGAAAAAAGGCTAAGTAGGGAACTTCTCGGAGTTATTTTTATGCTCAGAATGGAATAGAATGCCCACACAAGAGCGGCTGCAACTGCCAGCAAATCGCCCATAGGATTAAGCTGTAACTTGGCACCGTTGAAGCTGATGAGAAAAATCCCGGTCATGGCAACCAGAAATCCGAGAAAGAACCGCAGCCGCAGTTTTTCTTCTGAGTGGATAAAAAAGTGCGCCAGTATGGCAGTAAAAAACGGAGCAATGGAAATAATCACACCTACATTGGAAGCTTAGGACATGCCATAAGTAAAGCCTTTGCTTCATTGATGCGAATCGTTTCTAAATAACGGTAGGGCGCAATTCCCTTTAAGTGGATAAATGCCTGCAGCAGAGTGGATTTACTGAGCCCGGCATAATGACAAATCTGTTCTAAACGAATGGGTTCTGGGTAATGCCTGCAAAATGATAGGCTTCTATTTTTAAAATATCTTCATTTTCGGTTTTTATTTTACCAGTGCTTCTGCATAATCCAGTGCATCCACAATATTGTGATGAAAATTTTCTTTTCCAACTAATCCAATAAAACCATCTTTTTCCATCACGCGCATTGGCTGCTCATTGACATGGGAGAATACCAGCGTGATATTTTTGCGTTTTGCACGGTTGGCAAGCTCATGGAGAGAACGCATTGCGCTGGCATCAATGGCAGGAACGCTACGCATACGGATGACAACAACCTTCGTATGATGGTTACTGTTGATATTAAGAATCTGGTCTGCTGCGGCGAAAAACATCGGACCGCAGATTTCAAAAACACTGATGGAATGCGGGATGTCACGCAGTTTTTCCGCTTCACCCGGTGTAATGTCAGGAGAATCTGTGTATTTCCATGCTTTGATATCAGCTGTTTCTGCCATACGTTTCATAAAGAGCAGAGCTGCTAATACAACACCGATTTCGATGGCAACCACAAGGTCGAAAAATACTGTTAAGAAAAAGGTTGCAACCAGAACGATGATGTCACTCTTAGGTGCCATCTTACAAAGGCGGAAGAAAGAGGACCAGTCTGCCATGTTAGCGGCAACTACTAAAAGTACGGCAGCCAGTGTTGTCATAGGAATCAGTGCAGCCAGCGGCATTAACACCAGAAGAATAATGGTTAAAGTGATACAGTGGGTGATTCCGGCAATCGGAGTACGTCCACCGTTTCGGACATTGGCAGCAGTTCTGGCAATGGCTCCGGTGGCAGGAATTCCGCCGAAGAGACCGGAGAAAATATTTCCAAGCCCCTGTCCCACTAACTCGGCATTGGATTTATGGGTATCGCCAATCATACCATCGGAAACAACAGCAGACAGTAAGGACTCAATTCCAGCTAAGATTGCAATGGTAAATGCCGGGGACAACATTTCCTGTACCAGCTTCATGGAAAGGGATGGAACATGAAAACCTGGAAATGCAGAATTTAATTCCCCGTAAACACTTCCGATGGTATTGACTGGAAGCTTGGCAAAATAAACCACTGCTGTTGTTACGATAATCGCAATCAGAGACCCCGGAATCTTATCGGTAACCTTCGGCCAGAGTAGCATAATTGCAACAGCCGCAATGCCAATCAGGGTTGCAGTCAGGTTGATGGAGCGGATATTTTTGGCATATACAATTACTTTATCTAAGAATTCAGAAGGAACAGAGGCAATATCCATACCGAAGAAATCCTTTAACTGTCCCACAAATAAAGTAACTGCGATTCCACAGGTAAATCCGGTAGTAATGGTATAGGGAATGTATTTAATCAGGGAGCCAAAACGGCAGATTCCCATAATCACTAAGATAATACCGGCAAGAATGGTAGCAACAATCAGACCGTCGGTTCCATACTCTGCAACGATGCCATAGATGATAACAACGAAAGCGGCAGTCGGACCGCCAATCTGTACACGGCTTCCGCCAAAGAATGAAATAAAAAATCCTGCGATAATTGCAGTATAAAGCCCTTGTTCCGGACCAACACCGGATGCAATCGCAAGGGCAATCGATAGTGGCAGAGCGATGATGGCAACAATGATACCGGAAATGATATCCTTCATCAGCTGCTCTTTCGTGTAGCCCTTTATGACATCAAAGAGCTTTGGTCTTAGTTCGTTCATAATAAAATCTCCTCATTTGTTTCTTTGTTTATGGTGGAAGATGAAATTTCTGTTTTGTCAGGATATCTGCGCAGATATTCCAGAATACAGCGAAAACTTCACCTTCCCCCACTAAACACGCAATTCAAAAGTTTAGCACTCTTATAGTTTTATTTCAATGACAAAATCCAATTTTCAGCCATTTGGTCAACAAATTTAAAAAGATAAAATTTTTTTGGAAATTTTAAAACCTCATCCATTTTTCATCCGTCTAGTAAGTGAAAGGAGGAAGAGCAATGCATGAGATGGAAACTTTTATAACGATGGCAAAAGAGGATATCAAAAATCAGAAGTTTACATAATGGAGTAGACTATAGTATGGTTTTTGATTATAATTATTATATTAGTAACAATGGTGATATAAAGGCAGCCTTTGGAAATGATTTGAAGAGCTACTATATGCATTATATGACCAATGGAAAAGCAGAAGGAAGAACTGCTAAATAGTGTGCCAGGAACAAAGGAGAATGAAGATGTGGAAAGAGTTTAAGAAGTTTGCAGTAAGAGGAAATATGTTAGACCTTGCAGTCGGTGTGATTATCGGTGGTGCTTTTAATTCACTGGTAAGCTCGCTGGTAGACAATGTAATTATGCCGATTCTTAGTCTTGTAGTTGGAAGACTGGATTTCAGTAACTGGTTTATTGCACTGGAAGCAACACGCTGTCCACATTGTACAAGCATGCTTGAAATCGAAGGGTAAGATAAAAAGCAGAATTTGAAAACAGAATTGAAAAATAAAATAAAAAACAGGATGTACCAATGAAACTATATTTAGCTCCCTTAGAGGGAATTACAGGATATGTATACCGGCAGGCTTACCATGCATGCTATGAAGATGCCGACAAATATTTTACACCATTTTTAGCTCCACATACGAAGCGAAGCTTCAATGCCAGAGAAAGAAATGATTTAATCCCAGAGCATAATGCCGGCATGTATACCGTGCCACAGGTGCTGTCAAAGAGCGGAGAAGATGTGGCAGCAATTGCAGAAGAGCTGAAAGCATTTGGCTATCAGGAAATTAATATCAACGCCGGATGCCCTTCCGGAACGGTAGTATCGAAGGGAAGAGGTGCCGGACTTTTAGATGATGAAAGAGCCTTGCTTCATTTCATGGATGAAATGTTTGAAAAGACGGATGCAGAGATTTCCATTAAGACAAGACTTGGCATGGAATATCCGGATGAATTTGAAGGCATTTTAAAAATATACAATCGTTTCCCGATAAAGGAGCTGATTTTACATCCCCGTGTCAGAGAAGATTATTATAAAAATAAGCCGGATTGGACGATGGTAGAGTATGCACTGGAGTACAGCAGGAATCCGCTGGTTTACAATGGAGATATTTTTACAGTGGAAGATTATGAGCGGTTTACAGAACGTTTTCCAACGATAGATGCCATTATGTTAGGGCGTGGTGTTATAAGAGACCCGGCACTCATAGAGAAAATCCGCTCCGGCGGCATAATAGATAGGGCTGCTGAATTAAAGCGACTTTATGCATTTCACAATAAGCTGGTTACCGGCTATCAGGAAGAAATGTCCGGGGAGAAAAATGTCCTCTTTAAAATGAAAGAATTGTGGTTTTATCTTGGCACACAGTTTACCGGAATTGAAAAACCGTTGAAGAAGATAAAGAAAGCAAACAGCCTGATAGAATACCAGGCTGCTGTTTCAGAGATATTTTCAACTGGTGCTGGAAAATAACCGAAAGAGTCAAATGACATAGAATCATGATGTAATATCAATTGATATGCAATAAAAATTATCACACGATATAAATTGCTATTCGGTATAAATGGGTGAAATAGAAACATCGTCCCCATCCAAAGTCAGAATAGCGATAGTACAGGAGGAACCACTGCGGCTTCGACCGGCACTGCCCGGATTGATGAAAGTAGTGGTTCCTCTTTTACTTACTTCATAATGGTGGGTATGCCCGGTAATAATAAAATCTGCTTCCGGTTGTGGATAAGGCAAATCGCTTTTCTTATGGATGAGATAGAAAATCTTCCCACCAATGGGTGCTGCCAGAGTCTCCGGCAGATATTTCGTCCATTCGCCTTTGTCACAGTTCCCCTTGATGATATAAAGCGGAACATGCAGATCTTTTAAAGTCTCATAACATTTGAGACTTCCAATATCTCCTGCGTGCAGAAGATAATCACAGCTTTGCAGCTCGTCTAAAAATGTATCCTTTAATACACCATGTGTATCTGATAAAATTCCAATTTTCATAAAGTTCCTTTTCTGTTTGTACCCTGTTGAGTTGCCGGGGCGGATTGCTGGTTTGGGGTTACTTTTTCATTTTATAACGGTTATAATGAAATAACAAGTGTCCGGTGATTGGGAGAGGGGAAAAGACATCGATAAATCATTGGAATAGAAAGAGAATTTGATTTACTTTAAAATGCCGTAGTTCTAAGACACAAGTTTTTCTTTTGACGATAAGAACAGTCTTTCCAATGTTTGACAAAAAACACTGTATTGTTCGCCGGAACGCGGATACCTTATGATGCTTGCTAGGGGCACTTGGAATTTCGTCTGGTAATAGGCAACGCTGGCACAGGGACGTGCCAGCGAGGTGCATTTGAGCATGGATGCGAATATGCACCGGTTGCCGGACAATATATATAATCATGCCGAAATTCTTAGTGCCCCTTCCAAGCATCATCTGGCATCCGTCTCCGACGGACGATGCAGTGCTTTTGGTCAAAGCAACGGAAAGACAGTTTCCCCATCAAGAAAAACCTGTGTCTAAGAACTACTGGCATTTCAAAGAGAAAAACAAAATTCTCTTTCTATTCCAATATTTAGAAATCCATTTCCCCATTTCCCAATCACCGAACCACGGGATAATTAGAATTTTTAGAGTCATTATAAGGATTATAATTTTTGGAACCCGTGCCAGCTGGTCTGTTAAAGGAAGATGCATAACAAAAGTCTGTTAGTGGCACTTGGAATTTTGGAGAAAATCTGGCAACGCTGGCACAGGGAAGTGCCAGCGAGGTGCATCTGAGCATGGATGCGAATATGCACCGGTTGCCGGAAAAGTCAATAAGTAGAACAAAATTCTTAGTGGCACTTGCAGACGTTGTATCGCATCTGACTTCAATGGACGGGCTGACACGGATGAAAAAGATAGAATAGTTATTATTAGGAAAAGGAAAAAGGAGAAAAATATGTTTCGAATCGGTTGTCATTTATCATCATCAAAAGGCTTCCTCGCTATGGCAAAGCAGGCAGAGGAAATCGGAGCCAATACATTTCAGTTTTTTACCAGAAATCCAAGAGGCGGCAAAGCAAAGGATTTAGATGTGAAAGATATAGCTGCATATCAGCAGTATGCTGCGGAGCATGGCATCGGGCAGATTCTTGCCCATGCACCCTATACAATAAATGCCTGCGGCAAAGATGAGCGGGTACAGGAGTTTGCCAGAGAAACCATGGCGGATGATTTGCGGCGTTTAGAGGAGATACCGGACTGCAAATATAATTTTCATCCTGGCAGCCATGTGCAGCAGGGAGCGGAAGTTGGAATTGAAAAGATTGCAGGAGTCTTAAATGAAATCATGTGGCAGGAGCAGAAAACAACAGTGCTGCTTGAGACCATGGCTGGAAAAGGAACAGAAGTAGGAAGAAACTTTGAAGAACTGCAGGAGATTTTAAGCAGGGTAAAATATCCGGAGAAAATGGGAGTCTGTCTGGATACCTGCCATGTTTTTGATGGCGGCTATGATATCAGCGGACATTTAGAGGAAGTATTAGAAGAATTTGACCGCATTATCGGACTGGATAAGCTGTGTGCCATTCATTTGAATGATTCGAAAAATGTACTGGGCAGCCATAAAGACCGTCATGAATGTCTGGGTGCAGGCAATCTGACCATGGATGCCATTGTGCGGATAATCAACCATCCGGCATTGAAAAAACTGCCATTTTACCTTGAAACACCGAATGATTTAGAAGGATATGCCAGAGAGATTGCCATGTTAAAAGCGGCAAGAAAAGATTAGCTTAAAGGTTAAGTTTTTCGGAAAAAAGAACGATATATCAGGTATAAGATGGATGGAGGCAATTTTGTCTTAAAATTAGGAGGAGAAATATGATTCGTGTAACAGGAAATAACAGCCTTTTGATGAGTTCGCTGAATACGGACACAGACAATGATACAAAAGTGGTGGACTTGTTAAAAAAGAGCAGTGAGACAGAGAAGAGCAGCAAAATAACCGGGAAAAAGAGTGAAGAATATGACAGTGTCAAGAAGTCTGCATCCTCACTCAAAGCAAGTGCAGCAGTATTAAGTGAAACAGGAGAGGATTCCATTTTTGCCAAGGCAGAAGAAAGCGGAGATTATTCCGATTTGATTTCACTGATAGAGCGTTTTACCGGAGATTATAACAGTCTCTTAGAAAGTCTGTCAGACCTTGATACAGACAAATCTGCAAATTACAGCAAGGAATTAAAAAGCATTATTTCCGGTCAGAGTGAAGCATTACAGAAGGTCGGCATTACCGTAGACAGTAATGGAAAACTTGTAATAGATGAGGAAACTCTGAAAAATGCAGATAAGAAGGAATTAAAAGACCTGTTCCAGGGAGAAAATTCCGTTGCAGGAAAAGTTGCTGATAAAAGCATTTACATCGGAGCAAATGCTGCGGCTGACCAGTATGTGGACAGTTGTGCCAACTATACAGCAGGTGGTACATCCGCAGAATATGTCCAGATGGCAAATCTGATAGGCAGTTACTTAGACTCTCTTTCTTGAGATTAAAGTGTCACTAAGTCAGAAAGAAGCGGTTCAAAAATAACACCCTGCAAAGTATCATCCGAAAGTGACTGCGAATAGGAAATACAGGAAGCAATAAAATGAGCTGCCTGCGTGGTACATTCTTTTAAGGAGAAGCCTCGTAAGGTAAGTGCAGATACAATACTGACGAAGATGTCGCCGGTTCCGGGATACCCCGGACCGGCTTTTTTCGTGGAAACAGTATCCACATTTCCACTGCTATCGGAAATATAGTTAAGGAAAGTGTCGCCTTTTGGACAGCCGGTAATAATACATTTTTTCACACCCAGTGCATGAAGCTTTTTGGAAATGGCAGAAAGCTCCGAATCGGTGCAGTCATGCTTCGGATAAGGCGTATCTGTTAAAAGGCAGGCTTCCGTCAGATTTGGTGTGATAATATCACCCCGGGATACAAAGTCTTTCATGTGATTGCAGAATTCCGGTGTAATATGCTGATAGGCTCTGCCGTGGTCACCCATTACCGGGTCTATAATAAAAAGAGGTTTTTCGGTGAGAGAATCATAGTAATGGGAAATGGCATGGAGCTGTTCCTTGGCACCAAGGTAGCCACAGTAGATGCCGTCCCAGTTCATGGAAAGAATATTCAGTGCAGCAAAATAATCCTTAAGCTGTCCGGTTAAATCAATTTTCAAGTGGGTAGGGAAACCGGTATGATTGCTGAAAACAGAAGTAGGCACAGGGATTCCCTGTACCTTACATGCACTTACCACCGGGAGAGACACGCTCATGGAGCAGCGTCCCACACCGGATATATCATTGATAATCAGAAGTTTTGGTGGTAAAGTATTTAATTTCATGCGCATGCGCTTTCCTTTCCAAGACGTGGCAGCATATTAGATTTTGCCAGTACCGGACGCAGTGCCATGTATACAGCAGTTGCTACGATAACGGATAATACTGCATTAATGCTGGTTGCTGCAATGTTAATAGAAAGTGTAACTTCTGCTGCCGGTTTTCCTAAGATAACCAGTTTGTAGAAGTAGCCGAACAGTGGGTCAAAAACAACGTTGAATAACAGTCCGCAGATACTTGCGATAACAACCCATTTGAAAACGTGCCTGCTATCTTTGGAAGTGGAAATTTTACCGATTTTGTGTGCAACCAGACCGGTAATCAGACCGATGCAGAATTTTAAGATAAAAGTCTTTGGTGCGTATACAATGTAAATCGGGTCTAAAAGGTCGCCGATTGTCATACCGATGGCACCGCCGATTCCGCCATAAACACCGCCTAACAGTAATGCACCTAATACACATACCGCGTTTCCGAGGTGGATAGATGTGGCATCTCCGCCAGGAAGTGCGATTTTAATCTGTAAGAATGTGAATACCACATAGGAAAGTGCTGCCATAAGAGCAGTCAGTACAAGTTTGTAGATTCTTTCGTTTTTCATCATAAAGTCCTCTTTTCTTTCTCTTTGTTGCGGTTTATCATAAAACAGAAATGGCATTATAAAAACATCCAATTTTGATAAAAATGACCATGCCAGTTTAAAGATGAAGAGCAAGTTTTTTATGAACGTAATAATAAAAGAGTCCAATGGAAAGGCATATGGTAAGGCGTATAAATAAAAGTCTTTTCAATTTATGTAGAGAAAGGTATAATAAAATTGCTGGTAAAGTTCAAAAATTACAGTTTATATATGTTATATATGGGAGGATGAAAGAATTGACAGAACAAGGAAGAGTAAATAAGACTGCAATGACAGGGCATACAATTATGGGAATCTTATTAGCACTGGTTAATTTTTTGGAAATTTTCAGAACTTCCAAGAATGTAGTTTATGTGGCGGCGCTTATTGTGCTGGCACTTGGACCGGTGGTGGCAGAATGGATTTGCTATAGGAAAAACCAGGAGACAAAAGCAATCAAGCATCTTTTGGGGATTGGATTTGCAGTATATTATACAGTAGCACTGATAGGTGCCGGCAATCAGTTGGTTTTTGTATATGTAATACCGATGTTTATTTTGATTTCTGTATTTTCAGATTCGAAATATGCATTGGAGCTTGGAATTGGAGCAACTATCGTAAATCTTATTTCTATTGCAGTACATACCATGAAAGGCCAGGGTGAGGGACCTACTTTCTATGGAACAGAGATTATTATACTGATTTTGACAACGGCATTTTCTTATTGCAGTTCTGCTGTTTTGCAGAAATCGTTTTTATCACGGCTGGGTGAAATGAATCAGGCAAAGGGACAGTCTGATACCATGCTTCAGAAAATTTTAGAAGTATCTGATGCCATGACAAAGAAAATTAATGGAATGTCGGATGAAGTAGAGTTACTTGGCAGTGGTGTCAGCGATACCAGAAATGCAATGGAAGAGTTGACCGGTGGAACAACAGATACAGCGGAGGCGGTGCAGAATCAGTTAAGCCAGACAGAAGCGATCCAGAAAAAAGTAATGCAGGTAACCCAGGCTTCTGACAGCATTGCTGAGAGCATGGCAGTTACAGCAGAGGCGTTGAACGCTGGTAAGAAAAATATTGAACAGCTGGTATCACAGGTGAGTGTGACTGAGCAGACGAACAGTCAGGTGGCAGCAGAACTTACTTCTTTAAAAGAGTATATGGATAAAATGTATTCCATCATTGAGATTATCAATAATATTACTTCAGAAACCAGCCTGCTTTCATTAAATGCGTCAATTGAAGCAGCCCGTGCAGGTGAAGCAGGAAGAGGTTTTGCTGTAGTAGCATCTGAGATTTCCGGTCTGGCAACCCAGACACAGGAAGCAACGGTCAGTATTGAAGAACTGATAAGAAATGTATCGGAAGAACTGGAAAAAGTAGTGACCATCATCGAAAGCATGATTTCACAGGTTGAACATCAGAATGTAACAGTCAATGAAACTGCCGGAAGCTTCCGTACGATAGAGGATAATTCGGGCCGTGTACAGAGCCAGTCGGATGCATTGTCTGGTATTGTGAAAGAATTAGAAAGTGCCAATGCAGGTATCATGGATAGTATCCAGACAATTTCCGCTATTTCAGAAGAAGTAGCAGCACATACAAATAATACACTGACAACCTGCGAGAAGAACCAGAAGAGCGTAGAACATCTGATGGCAGAGACTGAAAATTTAATTGAACTGACGCATCAGCTTCAGCAGTAAAGATATTTATTATATGAGCAGGGAGCAGAAAATGGGAGCATATCATAATCTTTCAGAAAAATTACAGCAGAGAATCATAGAAGACAGAAAAGAGCATAGGGCAAATCCATATGCTTTTTCCGAAGAACAGGTTTTGCGCCGGGAGATGAATCATGACAGGGCGAATCTCTGGAGGCCTCCCTTTGTCCGGGACATTGAGAAAATCATGCATCTGCCTTATTATAACCGTTATGGAGATAAGACGCAGGTATTTTCCCTTTACAGAAATGATGACATTTCAAGACGGGCGCAGCATGTGCAGCTCGTTTCAAGGATTGCAAGGAATATTGGAAATGTATTAAATCTCAATCAGGATTTAATAGAAGCAATTTCCCTGGGGCATGACATCGGACATGCACCATTCGGACATGCTGGTGAGAGAATTTTAAGTGCACTTTTGCGGGGAGAGACGGGACGATATTTTAACCATAATGTGCACAGTGTGCGTGTGCTGGATGTACTGGGACAGAGAAATATCAGTCTGCAGACTCTGGATGGTGTCCTATGTCATAATGGTGAAATGGAACAGCAGGAGTATCAGCCGAAAAAGGCAAAAACCTTTGCAGATCTGGATACAGAAGTAGAAATGTGTTATCAGAAGGAAGATGGAATTAAACATCTTGTGCCGGGAACCCTGGAAGCCTGTGTAATGCGGATTTGTGATATTATAGCCTATCTTGGCAAGGACAGACAGGATGCTGTACGCCTGCATCTTCTGCCGGATGACAGAGGTTTTAACGGAGATACTATAGGCAGCAGCAATGCGGAAATCATCAATAATATGGTAGTTAACATCATTGAAAACAGCTATGGAAAACCATATCTTTCCATGGATGAAGCATATTTTCAACAGTTGAAGCTTGCAAAGACTGAAAATTATGAGTATATCTATCACAATGAGAAAATCGAAAAAGTCATCCGGGAAAATCTGAATCCGATGTTTGAAGAGATGTACTATCAGTTATTGAAAGATGCAAAGGATAAGAATGAAAAATCCTGGCTCTACCGCCACCATATTGCATATGTGGCAGAAAACAACCGGTTCAGCAGAACCTTTTCGAAGGAACAATACATGGAGACAGAACCGAACCAGCTTGTGGTGGATTACATCGCAAGCATGACGGATGACTATTTTGTAGATTTGTACCATGAAATGTTCCCGAAAGGAAAGCATGATGTAAAATACATCGGCTACTTTGATGAAGATTAACTATTTCAATGGCGAGGCTGTTGCCCGGGAAACCATCCGGTCAACAGCCTTCAATTCTTCTAAGAAAAGCTGCTGGTTATAACTGGAAAGAGTATGATAGATACTTAGCAGTTCACCCTCACAGCTGTTGAGATGCGTCAGACTGGCATTGCGGATGTTACTGTGACCGAGCAGATAGTCGGTGGAAGTATGAAAATAGTCGGCTATTCTTACTAAGGTTGCATAGTCAGGTTCTTTCCCCTGATTGATATATCCATTCAGAGCAGAGGGAGAGATATGTAGTGCATCTGCAAGCTGCCGCTGGGTAATGTTAGCTTCTTCAATCAGGTATCGTAACTTAGAACCGATATTCATATACAAACCTCATCTTTCGTAAATAATACCTCTATTTTAAAACATGTTAAAAAACCAGTGGCAAAAATAAACGAAAGATAAATTATATCAACGGAGCACAAACTATTCACATATATAAATTAACACCAACCACCATCTAAGGTAATAATCTGACCGGTGAGATATGGACTTTGTGATACGATAGCATAAGCAAGTTCAGCTGTTTCCACAGGTGTACCATATCTGCCGCAGGGAATTTCGGATTCTAAGTCAGCACGCTCTTCAGCAGAAAAACAGGCGTTCATGGAAGTATCAATGGTGCCGCAGGCAATGGCATTGACAGAGATTCCACTGGGTGCAACCTCTTTGGCAAGTGCCTTTGTAAAGGAATTAACAGCTCCCTTGCTGGCGGAATAAGCAACCTCACAGGAGGCACCTACATTTCCCCAGACAGAAGAAATGTTAAGAATCCGGCCTGATTTTTTGTGCAGCATATCTGGCAGAGCATATTTGCAGCAGGAAAAAACAGAAGAAAGATTGGTGTTTATAACGTGTTGCCATTGTTCATAAGTCATATCCTGCAGCAGGCCGATGTGGGAGATTCCGGCATTGTTGATCAGAACATCAACCGAAAGGGACTGCTGGTGAATTATGGCAAACATATTGGCAACAAAATCCGGATCACTGACATCTCCGATAACCGGAAGAACCGTGACATGATATTTGTCCGAAAGTTCATCAGACAAAGCCTTAAGAGCAGTTTCGGAATGACAGCAATTTAAAATGAGCTGATAACCGTGGCGGGCAAATACTTCTGCAATAGCAGCACCGATGCCCCGGGAAGCTCCGGTAATTAAAACAGTATTCATAAGAAACAAATCCTTTCTGGTTTTTATCTGCCTTAGAAAAATGATAGCACAGATGAAAGCGTTAAAAAATACAGTTATATTTTAGACTTATTTTAGAATACAGGCAATCCCTTTTGAAAAATCCTGCAGATTTCCTGATTTCAGAAAGATATTCGAAAAATTCTCTAAAAATACAGTAAATATTGCACAAAAAACTTGTAAATATTCGTACAAAATAGTATAATAAAACCATGATATCAGTCTGTATCAAATAAATGGCAAAGGGGTTGGACATCATGCGTATTACTATTTCAGGAAGAAACATCGAATTGACAGACGGTCTTAAGGCAGCAGTTGAGGACAAAATTGGAAAACTGGAGAAGTACTTTACTCCGGACACAGACGTATTTGTAACTTTGAGTGTAGAAAAGGAGAGACAGAAAATCGAGGTTACGATTCCTGTACCTGGACACATTATCCGTTCAGAGCAGGTAAGCAATGATATGTATGTATCGATTGATCTTGTAGAAGAGATTATTGAGAGACAGCTTAAAAAGTATAAGAATAAGATTATTACAAAACAGCAGAGCAACAGCAATTTCCGTAAGGAATATATTGAAAAAGAAGTGGAAGCAGATGATGAAATTAAAATCATCCGTACCAAGAAATTCGATATGAAACCAATGTATCCGGAAGATGCATGTGTTCAGATGGAATTATTAGGACATGATTTCTTTGTATTCGTAAATGCAGAGGATGACAATGTAAACGTTGTATATAAGAGAAAAGGTAACACCTACGGTCTGATTGAACCGGAATTCTAGATATATAACGAAAAAGACTATCACCGGCAGTTCCTTATGGATAACTGGTAGCAGACAGCGGTATCGCAGTTAACGTTTTGACAACAGTCTTGACAAAACGCCAATAGCGGTACCGCTATTTTTATGCTACAGTAGTTATAATATATCGATAAGACATTTCTATGGAACAGTCAATACGATGGGTTATGAGAAGAGGGAGGTTAGGAATTGGCTTGTTACAATCTTGGGGATTATATATGTGAATCCCGCAAACAGCTTGGCATTACACAGGAAGAACTTGCTTTTGGCATCTGTTCAACTGGAACTTTATCAAAAATTGAAAACGGATTTGTGGTACCAAAGCGGAAAAATTATGAAGCTATTATGCAGCGTCTTGGAAAGACAATGGGTATATGCAATATTCATGCAACGGCGGAAGAAATGGAATTATATGCCTATATGCGACAGCTGGTGCATGCAGTAGCAAATAATGATATGGAAGGCAGCAGGGAACTCTGGCAGAGACAACCGGAACATAAACAAGAGGATAAACTGACCAGACAGTTCTTTTCATACATAAAGGCGGTGCTGGACAGTAAGGAAGGAGTCCGTCCGGAACTTGTATATGCAAAGCTGGAAGAAGCGTTACATCTGACACATCCGGCGGGGCTGGCAAATCTGGTGCAGAAGCGGATGTTTACCTTTGAGGAAATCAACATTATCAACAGTATGGCGGTACAGAAACAGCGGCTTGGTGAAAGAAAGCAGGCACTCCGCATCTGGATGCAGTTATCTGATTATCTGGAAGTAAGAAAAGTAGATGATGAAGAAAAAGAAAAGGTATATCCGATGATACTTTACAATGAAGCTAATCTTTTGTATGAGATGGAAATTTACAGAGAGGCGCTGGAATTATGCAATAAGGGTATCGATTATTGCACAAGGAGCAATAAATATATGGTATTGCCATATCTTTTGCTCTGCAAGTCCGGAATTTTAAAATGGATGGAGCAGCCGGAAGAAGCCATGGATGTACAGCAGTGTGCAGAGCATCTTTTTCAGGTGTTTGAAAATCATAATGCAAAGCCCGGAGAACCAATCTTGATTGCTTTGTGAGATTCTCTTGTCATTCTAAGAAAAAAAGGTATAATATACATATTGAAAAAAGAGATGTAATATACATATTTGAATCTGAAAGAAAGAAGGACATTAGAGAATGAATATCGTAGTTTTGGCAGGCGGCTTGAGCACAGAGCGTGATGTGTCTTTTAAAACAGGAGATATGGTAACGAAGGCATTGAGGAAGAATGGACATCAGGTTATTCTTCTGGATGTGTTTATGGGATATGGAGAAGAAGAACAGGATATTACTGGAATTTTTGAACATTCAGAAGAAGCAAGTGTAAAAGTAACGGATATACCGGAGACGGCTCCGGATCTTGATAAGGTAAGAAAGAGTAGAAAAGACCAGTCTGCCTGCTTCTTTGGACCGAATGTAATCGCAATGTGCCGTATGGCAGATATTGTATTTATGGCATTACATGGAGAAAATGGAGAGAATGGTAAGATTCAGGCAGCCTTTGATTTGTTTGGAATCCGTTATACCGGAAGCGGCTATTTAAGCAGTGCGATTGCCATGAATAAAAATATGGCAAAGCAGTTTTTTGAAGCCAATGGAATCCCTTGCCCGAAGGGCATTTATATGAAGAAAAAGGACAGAAAAGACAGCCTGGCTGAAATCGGAATTACGTTGCCTTGCGTGGTAAAGCCATGTTGCGGTGGTTCCAGTATTGGGGTTTCCATTGTAAAAGAAGAAAGCAATTTTACAAAAGCATTGGAGGATGCATTTTTCTGGGAAGATGAAATCTTAATTGAAGAGTATGTAGAGGGAAGAGAATTTTCAGTAGGTGTCATCAAAGGAAGAGCATTGCCGGTTATCGAGATTGCACCAAAAGAAGGATTTTACGATTATAAAAATAAGTATAAGGCTGGAAGCACAGTGGAAACCTGTCCGGCAGATATTAAAGACAGTGTGGCAAAAGAGATGCAGAAGCATGCAGTAAAAGTTGCGGAAGCGTTAGGCCTGGACACCTATTCCAGAATCGACTTCTTAGTCAATGCAAAAGATGAAGTATACTGCTTAGAGGCAAATACATTGCCTGGTATGACAGCAACCAGCTTACTGCCGCAGGAAGCCAAGGTAGAAGGAGTAAACTTCGAAGAGTTATGCCAGCAGCTGGTTGATATTTCCATGGAGAAATACGGAGCATAAGAAAGGGCAGAGAAGGCAGATATGAAGGAACTGACATTAGCACAGATTGCAGAAGCCTGCGGTGGAACATTAATAGGTGGGAATGAAGCAAAAGAATATACCGTAACCGGAGTAGAGATTGACAGCCGGAGAGTAAAGGCAGGAGATTTATTTGTTGCCATTCCGGGAGAAAAGGTCGATGGTCACAAATTTATTCCGGATGTATTAAAAAAAGGAGCATATGCACTGTCCCAGCAGAGTCTTGATGTAGATGGAGCTTATATTCTGGTGGAAGATACCGTAACTGCCATGAAGCGTCTGGCACGTTTCTATCGGAGCACTCTTGACGTTAAAGTAGTGGGAATTACCGGAAGTGTTGGAAAGACCAGTACCAAAGAAATGATTGCATCTGTACTAGACACAGAATTCCGGGTACATAAGACACAGGGGAATTTTAATAATGGAATCGGTCTGCCACTGACTATTTTTCAGATTGAAAAAGAGCATCAGGTTGCAGTTCTGGAAATGGGAATTTCTGAATTTGGAGAGATGCATGAACTGGCAGATATGGCGCAGCCGGATATTATGGTTATTACCAATATCGGTTTATGTCATCTGGAGAATTTGAAAACCAGAGATGGAATCTTAAAAGCAAAGACAGAAAGCTTTGCCCATTTGAAACCGGATGGTGTTGTGATATTAAATGGAGATGATGACAAACTTTCAACTGTAGAGCAGGTGGCAGGAAGAAAGCCTGTATTTTATGGAATTAAGGGAAGGAATCTCTGTGAGACTTCCGTCTGTGCAGATGCAGTTACAGAGCATGGCTTAGAAGGAATGACAGCAGAATTCCACACTCCACAGGGAGACATGGAAGTATTTATTCCGATTCCGGGAGAACATAATGTATATAATGCACTGGCAGCAACCTGCGTGGCAGAACAGTTAGGTCTTTCCATGGATGAAATTAAATGTGGAATTGCAGCCGCTTCCACCATCAGCGGAAGAACGAATCTGATTCACACAAAGGGCATGACGGTTATTGATGACTGCTACAATGCGAATCCGGTTTCCATGAAGGCATCTTTGGATGTCCTGTCTAAGGCAGGGGGACGAAAGATAGCGGTTCTTGGAGATATGGGTGAATTAGGCGAGGATGAGAAACAGCTTCATTATGAAGTGGGAACCTATGCCGGAACACTGCCGATTGATTTGTTATTCTGTGTTGGAACATTATCCGGGAAACTGGCAGAAGGAGCGAAGAAACAGAATCCGGCTCTGACCGTAAAACACTATGCAACCCGTGAGGAGATGACAGAAGAACTTCTTGCTGCCGTAAAAGAAGGAGATACTGTTTTAGTCAAGGCATCCCATTTTATGGAATTCCCGAAAGTGGTGGCAGCATTAACCGAAGCATAAGAAACTGTTTTTTGAAAAATGAAAAAAGAAACTGTAACTTTGAAGTATAGTCATCAAAGCTACAGTTCCTTTTTTTATCAATATTTGCGGTTTAAAGATATTTTCGGTTATCTGCCAGCAGCTCATGTACCGTATTCTGTGTATAGGTAGCAAGATGTTTGCGGTCATCAGCAGAAAGCTGATCTAAATAAATCGGAGTACCATACTGCAGGATAACATGGGTAGGTTTTACCTTTGGAAAATGATTTTCCAGAATATCAGCAGAATTGGTGATTGCCATAGGAACAATCGGACATCCGGTTTTCTCTGAGAGCTTTAGGCTTCCGGCTTTGAAAGGAAGCATTTCGTCCTCAGTTTTGTTTCTGGTACCTTCCGGGAAGATACACATGGAAATGCCGGTTTTAATCTGGTCGATACCGGTCAGGATGGTTTTTAAGCCCTTCTTCATATCGGTACGGTCTAAGAAGAGGCAGTAGAGCCGCTTCATCCAGATGTTTAAAAGAGGAACTTTTCCCATGGTGTCTTTGGCAATGTAACCGGTGAGTCTCGGACATCTGGAATAAGTGATAATAATGTCAAAATAACTTCTATGATTTCCGATATAAAGAACCGGAACATCTTTTGGAACATTTTCTTCCCCGATTACAGTCAGCTTAACGCCACAGATAAACATAATCACACGGAATGCCCACTGCACCATGCGAAGACTGCTGATATCGGCGGCATGGCGGTTGCATTTACGGATAATCCATTCTACAAAGAGAACTGGAATACCAAGAATCAGGTAAAGAACAGCAAATAAAAGTGCAAGAATTGCTCGTATCATAGAGATAGAATTCCTTTCTGGATATAAATTTCAAAAACAAAATACTGATTTCTTTCCCTATTATAGCGGTAAAGCTTAAGAATTACAACATGATAATCCGGATTTTGGAATAGAATGAAAAGAATAAAAACAGGGAGAAGAAAGTGAAACGGAAAACAATAGAAGCAAGGAAAGCTGTCCGGAGTGTCACCGGTCTGCTTGCGGTAGCATGGATTGGACTGGCAGCAGCAGGCTGCGGTATCGAAGATACCAATGGCAGTAAAATAGAAGACGTGGAATTTACCGTGTTAGAAGAGGAAGCAGTGCCGGAAGAATTGAAGCAGGAAATTGAAGAACGAAAGGAAATGGATTTCAAGCTGACTTATGAAGATAACGGAAAACTCTATATTGCAAGGGGTTATGGAGAGAAGGAAACGGGAGGCTACAGTATTTCCGTAAAAGATGTTTATCTGACTCAGAATGCCCTCTGTTTTGTTACAACGCTGATTGGCCCGGGGGAGAATGAGACGGTGGCAAAGGCACCAAGTTTCCCATATATTGTGGTTGAGGTGACAAAATGTGACAAGAACGTGTTGTTTGAGTGAAAAAATGGTACTTTTTTCCCTTTGACAGCATTTTAACACGGTGATATACTAAAGAGCGTGGATAAAAAAGGAGGAACTGGTATATGCAGAGAGCAGATATTAACAGAGTCCGGGCATCCGTGCATCAGCAGTGCGGTAGCAGTGTAATGATTCAACTGGACAGAGGTCGTAATAAAGTAGATGTACAGCGTGGTGTAATACAGAATGCTTATCCGAGTGTATTCACGATTCTTGTAGATGATGAAAGAGAAGGCAATCCGCCACAGTTATTATCTTTCAGTTATACAGATATCATCACAAGAGATATCCGAATGAAATTATGTTAGAAGAATAAAGTCCCTTTTTCCTGAATAAAATGAAATAACATTCAGGAAGGGGATTTTTTTAGTGGAAATAAAGAAACAGAACATACATATGAATTATGAAAAAGCCAGTGCCATGAGTCAGATTACTCTGGATGATGATTACAATCTACCGGATTATCGGCCGGATATTGTAAAAGTACTGAAAGAAAAAGGTGAAATCCGCTTTGATGAGATACAGGTAAAAGAAGGACGTATTTATGTGAAGGGGAATCTTATCTTTTATGTGCTCTACCGCAGCGATATGGAGGAGCATAAATTAGACTGCCTGCGGGGACAGATTCCATTTGAAGAAACCATCAGTATGGATGGAGTGAATGAATTAGATCCGGTGGACGTCACAGCAGAACTGGAAGACATTAATATCGGGATTATTAATTCCAGAAAATTAAGTGTTCGTGCACTGGTGATGCTGAAGGCAGAAATGCGGATGCGCAAGGAGACGGAACTGATTACGGGAGTAGCCATGGAACATCCGTTGGAAATCCTTCAGAACAGGCATAATATTCTGGAATTGGAAACCTGTAAGAAAGATAATTACCGGTTGAAACAGGAAATAGAGTTGCCCCAGAGCAAGCCAGATGTAGAACAGATTTTATGGAAAAGTGTGCAGCTTCGGGGTGTGGAAACGAGGTTACGAGAAGAAAAAATCCAGCTTACCGGAGAAATAAGACTGTTTTTGCTATATTATGCCCAGAAAGAAGAACGCCGGTTAGAATGGATAGAAGAGACGATACCACTGAACGGAGAACTTGCCTGCGAGGGATGCAGTGAGGAAAAAATCTATCGGATTCAGGTAACACCTGCCAGTGTGGAAGTAGAGGTCAGACCGGATTATGATGGAGAAGACCGGAAAATCAGTCTGGATATGACGTTAGAATTAGATATCTGTATCTGGAAGGAAACAGAGACAGATGTGGTAGAGGACGTATATTCGCTGCGGGAAGAGATGACACCAGCTTATGAAGAAGTTACCATGAGCAGGCTGCTGGCAAAGAATTATGCAAAATGCCGGTTGACAGACCACATGAATTTAAAGAAGAATCAGGAGAATATCCTGCAGATTTGTTCCTGCGAAGGAATGGCATTTATTGACCATGTGGAGCCACAGGCAGACGGTCTTAAAGTGGAAGGAAGCCTGAATGTGGAAATCCTTTATGTAACCACGGACGATGCCATGCCGATTGGAACCTGCCGGGAGACATTTCCTTTTGAACAGCTGATTGAAGTCCCGGAAATGACAGACGATATGAACTATGAACTGGAAGCGGGAATCGAGCAGTTGTCAGCGATTCTTTTAGACAATACCCAGATTGAGGTAAAGGCAGTACTGAATCTGAATCTGATTGCATTTTCACAGGAGAACATCCAGAAAATGGATGAAATCAGAATTACAGAACGGGATATGGAAGAATTACAGAGACAGCCAGGAATTACCGGATATATTGTAAGAGAGGGGGACAGTCTCTGGAAAATTGCCAAGGCAAATCATACGACTATTTCCCAGTTAATGGAAACCAACGACTTAAAGAGTGAAGAAATTCAAAAAGGCGATAAATTGTTAATTGTAAAGATGGTATCATGATGTTATACTAAGATGATAGGAAATATACAAAAGTGGAAGGAGCAGAAATATGCACAGAAAAAAACATATGTGGAAAATGCGGTTGGTTGCAGCAGGACTGGTAGCAATTCTTGGAATTTCATGTTTTCAAAGTGCGTCAGCAAGCGCTCTTTCAAAGGCTAAAAACAAGAAGAGTGAAGCACAGACCGCATTGGATAATGCCAATGCGGATATAGAGAATATACAGAGCCAGCAGCAGGAACTGCAGTCCCAGATTGATGCACTGGATGCAGATCTGGTAAATATTATTATGAACTTAGATATTCTGGAAGGGGAACTTTCGGATAAGCAGACTGAACTGGATAATGTGACAGCACAGCTTGCACAGGCGCAGGAAGATGAACAGAACCAGTACGATGCTATGAAAAAGCGTATCGTATATATGTATGAGAATGGGGATGACAGTTATATTGAGGCACTGGTGGGCGCAACAGATTTCTCCGATTTACTGAATCGTCTGGAATATGCCCAGCAGATTTATGATTATGACAGAAATCTTCTGACGCAGTATCAGGAGACAGTGCAGCAGGTAGCTGACCTTAAGAGTCAGGTGGAGACAGAGAAGGCAGAGTTAGAGGAAGTGCAGCAGTCTTATCAGGAACAGCAGGCTTCTTATGAAAGCATGATTGCAGAGAAACAGTCTCAGATGTCTGATTTTGATACCCAGCTTGCATCAGCCCAGAGTCTTGCAGCCCAGTATAAAGCTACTGTTGATGAGCAGAATGAAATCATAAGACAGGAGCAGGCAGCTGCAGCAGCTGCCGCTGCTCAGAATAATAATAAAGGCAATAATACAACAACTGCTAACAATAATAATGGCAGCAATACCGGAGGTGACAGCACTACTGGTGGCAGTACAGGGGGAGGTGGATTGAATCCTCCTTTTAGTACATCAGTAAGTGGAAGTGATGTCGTATCCTATGCCTGCCAGTTTATTGGAAACCCGTATGTATGGGGCGGCGAGAGTCTCACCAATGGAGCGGACTGTTCCGGATTTATCAAGAGCGTTTATGCCAACTTTGGAATCAGCCTGCCACACAGTTCTGTGGCATTGCAGCGGGCAGGAAGTGAAGTGAGCTATGAGAATGCCCAGCCAGGTGACATTGTCTGCTATGCCGGTCATGTGGCAATTTATATGGGCGGAGGGCAGATTGTCCATGCAAGTTCACCGTCTACCGGCATTAAGACAGGCTCAGCAACTTATCGAAGCATTATATCTGTCCGGCGTGTATTGTAAAAAGTTATCAATAAAGAAGAGAAATGATAAAAATTCCCCGCAGTAAGTAAACTACTGCGGGTTTTTAAGAACTTGTAAAATCTTTCAAGTTGCGTATAATGAAAAAGTAGAAAATATTTTAGGAGGAATAAGAAATGCAGATAGAACAGTTACAAAAAGAAATGATAGCAGCAATGAAGGCAAAAGATAAACCAAGAAAAGATGCAATTTCTTCGCTGGTTTCTGCAGTGAAGAAAACAGCAATTGATGAAGGCTGTCGTGATGACATAAAAGAAGAATTAGTAAACCGTGTGATTTTAAAAGAAATGAAGACCGTAAAAGAACAGATTGATTCCTGTCCGGCAGAAAGAACAGATTTACTTGCGGAATATCAGCAGCGTTATGACATTATGAGCGAATATGCACCGGCAATGCTTTCTGAGGAAGAAGTACGTAAGATTCTGACAGAAAAATTTGCAGATGTCATTGCAACCAAAAATAAAGGTCAGATTATGAAAACAGTTATGCCGGAGTTAAAAGGCAAGGCAGATGGAAAATTAATCGGACAGGTTGTAGCAGAGCTTTGCAAATAGGATAGTGTATGAGTGAAAATAAATCACAGAAGAAGCGCATATGGTTCATTACAATACTGATTCTACTGGTACTGTTATTAATCAGTCTCTTTGCTTCCGAACGAAGGGGGAAGATTGTATACAGGGAGTATCTTTCCGAAGATATCCTGACAGTAGATGGAGAAAAACTGCAGCTTGGGGATCTGGCAATGTATATCGCTTATGAGGAACTGAAGGTAGAAGATGAGGCAGCAGCCTATGATTATTATGATACGAATAAGTATTGGAATCTTCATACCAGTGGAAGGTTTGTAAAAGAAGTAGCAAAGACCCATGTCATCGAAATGGCAGTACATGATGAAATCTTTTACAGGCAGGCAATGGCAGAGAAACTGACGCTGGATGAAAAAGAAGAAGAACAGCTTCGTAGCCGTCAGGAGGATTTCTGGACGGATATGACAGAGGAACAGCAGGAAAGATTGGGCGTTGATAAAGCAGAGATAGATCGTCAGTTAGAGAAAGCTGCATTGGCACAGAAATATCAGAATCAGATAGCAACAGAGAATAACAGTGATTTTGACGGTTACAGTGCCGGGGCAGAGCCATATGAGCAGATTTTAAAAGAACATAAGTATAAACTGAATGAGAAGCTCTGGGACAGAGTGGATTTTGGGAATATCATATTGAATCATTAGAATGGAAGGAATTAGAAATGTCTGTAAAAATAGGTAGAAATGATCCCTGCTGGTGTGGCAGTGGAAGAAAGTATAAGACATGCCATCAGTCATTTGATGAAAAAATTGAAAAGTATCGTGAGGCAGGCTGTATTGTGCCAACCCATGATTTGATTAAGACACCGAAGGATATCGAAGGTATCAGGGAAAGTGCCAAAATTAATGTGGCAGTACTGGATTATGTGGCTGAGCATATCAAAGCCGGCATGAGTACAGAAGAAATTGACCGTATGGTATATGAGAAAACAACAGCTATGGGTGGAATTCCGGCACCACTTAATTATCAAGGATTTCCGAAGAGCGTCTGTACGTCAATTAATGAAGAAGTATGCCATGGTATTCCATCGGAGGATATTATTTTAAAGGATGGCGATATCATTAATGTGGATGTTTCCACAATATTAGATGGATATTTTTCTGATTCCTCCAGAATGTTTCTGATTGGAGATGTCAGTGAAGAAAAGAAGCGTCTTGTCCAGGTAACGAAAGAATGTGTGGAAGAAGGCTTAAAAGCGGTAAAACCATGGGGCTTTTTAGGAGATATGGGGCAGGCAGTGCATGACCATGCTTATGAAAATGGCTATACTATCGTAAGAGAAATCGGTGGACATGGGGTTGGAAAAGAATTCCACGAAGAGCCATGGGTTGGCTATCACAGCAAGAGAGGAACCGAGATGCTCTTAGTTCCGGGCATGATGTTTACGATTGAGCCAATGGTAAATATGGGAAAAGAAGCTATCTACATAGATGACGAAAATAACTGGACCGTGTATACAGAAGACGGACTTCCAAGTGCCCAGTGGGAGATTCAGGTTCTGGTAACCGAAGAGGGAACCGAAGTTATTTCCTGGTAGGTATCTCTTAAAAAAGCTATTTTTGAAAGAAAAACCGGATGGAAAGTTTCTCATTCTGGTAAGCGCAAAGATGCTTATAGATAACAAGCAGTGCAATTCCAAGGCAGGCAAAGTCAATGGAGAGAACCGGCACAAAGAGAAAGACCAGAAGGCAGAATACGCCAAAGGTAATAATGGACCGGAAAAGATGTGGCCGGATAATTAAGACCACAGAAAAAAGAATATAAGCGGCTGCAAGGAAAAGAACCGGAAGAACAACCGGAAAGATTCCAAGCAGTACACCAAAGGAGACGGCAATGGCTTTGCCGCCTTTTTTGTTACTGTTTTTCGGATGAAACTGCAATGGGAACGCATGTCCGAGAACCGGTGCTATCAGAATCGGAATCATGTATGGAGTGTCAATATCCAATGTCCGTAGGGCGAGTACAACCGGGAAAAAGCCCTTGAAAAGCTCTAAAAGGAGTGCAAGAATACCAGCCCGGAATCCGCCGTACACAAAGGCATTGGCAGTGCCGGGATTTCCATCCGGACTTAATGCACAGATATCTTTCTGGAATAATATCTTCGGAATCCAGTAGGCATAGAGTATGCTGCCGCTGAGATAGCCGGCGATGGAAAAAAAGATGCAGGTGATAATTGACTGGTTCATATTAAGGCTCCTTTTCTTTTCGATAAACAGGTGATTGCGGAAGGAGATTGATTTTGCTGGAAAATATTACGGGATTCGCAGGGGAGTTATCTTTGTGCACTATGAAATGCCAACAGTTCTTAGAATGTGTGTTTTTCTTATCTGTAAACTGTCTTTCCGGTTGCTTTGGCTGAATAACGGTACTGTCCGTCGAGGGCAGATGCCGCATAATGCCTGCAAGGGGCACTGGGAATTTCGATATAATGCTAAGTTCATCTGGCAACCGGCACAAATTCACATCCTTGTTCAATTGTGCCTCGCTGGTACATCCATGTACCAGCGTTGCCTGTTGCCAGACGAAATTCCCAGTGCCCCTAACAGCCCTTATCAGGCATCTGCACTTCGGCGAACCGTGCCGCTATTCTGACAAACATTGGAAAGACTGTTTTGATCACAAAAAGGAAAACACACATTTTAGAACTGTGGTATTTCGTAGAGAAAGATAACCTCCTGTGAATCAGCGTAATATTATGGGGCAAATCGTCTCCTCACGCTTTCACAATCACCTGTTCGGTCAAAAGTTACGGTCGTCATTTTTCAGACAGTGATTCTAACAGGTCTACAATGCGTTCTGCTGCATCGGATTTCTGCTCCCGGAGCTGTGCGGTATGCATTTCCTCCTGTAAATCATGGCTTCGCATCAGCAGCTTTCCAAGGCGAATCTGTTCTATCATGTATTTAGAGGCATAGGAAATGCCACGGTCTACGAAAAATGCACTGTTTGCGGTTTCGCAGCCTGGAATCGGTGCGGTATGGATAGTTGGAATTCCCTTTACCAAAGTTTCGGTGGAGGTAAGTCCGCCCGGTTTGGTAAAGATGACATCACAGGCATCCATATAAAGGGAAACATGTCTGGTGTAGCCTAAGACATGAACCCGCGGGCAATGTCTGAATTCTTTGGTGAGAACTGACTGTAATTTCTTATTGTTTCCGCAGATAATTACAATGTGTTCGTCATTTTTACACTGCTTATAAAGTGCCATGGCAAAGACTGCCAGTTTTCCAAATCCCATACTTCCGCTCATAATGAGAAAGGTAGGAGCATCAGCATCTAGGTGGCATTTGCGGCGGGCAATGTCCTTTGGTGTATGATTGGCAAAGGCGTGGCGTACCGGAATACCGTAAGGCAGTAATTTTTCCTTTGGAACACCACGTTTTATATATTCGTCTACTAAATCCTCATGGGGAATAACATAGTAGTCGCAGTTGGTTTCCTCCCAGAAAGGGATGCAGGTATAATCGGTTCCGATAGCGACTGCTTTTACCGGCAGCATGTTGTGTTTCTTCATATAAGTAATGGTCTCTGCCGGGTAAAGGTGCGGCATCACCACAATGTCATAATTTCCTTCTTCGATGAGGGATGCAAGCGGTTTCGCCAGCTTTGCATTTGCCCAGTAAACCGGAGATTTGAAATGGCGGTTACTGATAAGCATTCCCAGTTTATAAATGAAACCGAAAAACCACGGCAGATGCTTTACAATCCCAATATAAAGTCCGCTGATAAGGCGTGAAGTATGTCTTTTGCCAAGCTGCATGGCATCAACGAAATTTACTTCGTGTCCCCTTGCTAAAGCTGCTTCTTCCACGGCATGACCGGCGGCGTTATGTCCTTCTCCTGTGTTGCAGGATAAAATCAGAATTTTCACAAAAAATCCCCTTTCCGAACTTTTCTTTCGTATAGAACATCTTAATATATTTGCAACAAAATAGCAACTTTTCATAAAATTTTATAACCAAAAACGAAACATTTTATAAAAAATTGCTTGTATTTCTGGCAGTATAAATTTATAATAAAAAAGTGTTTTTTAAAACAGAGGGCAGTAAATAGAAAGAAGGGTATTAAGATGAAAAAAATAGAAGAATATGTAAGAAGTATACCGGATTTTCCAGAGCCGGGAATTATTTTCAGAGATATTACTTCCGTATTGCAGGATGCAGACGGACTTCAGCTTGCAATAGATTCCATGATCAAGCTTTTAGATGGTGTGGACTTTGATGTAGTTGCCGGTACAGAATCCAGAGGATTCATTTTCGGAGTACCAATTGCTTACGAAATGCATAAACCGTTTGTACCGGTTCGTAAAAAAGGAAAATTACCATGTGAGACCATTTCACAGTCTTATGATTTAGAGTATGGACAGGCTACCATTGAGATGCACAAGGATTCCATCAAACCGGGGCAGAAGGTTGTTTTAGTAGATGACTTAATCGCAACCGGCGGAACCATTGAAGCTGCTATCAAATTAGTAGAGCAGCTTGGCGGAGAAGTAGTTAAGGTCATTTTCTTAATGGAACTGGCTGGATTAAAGGGAAGAGAGCGTTTGAAGGGTTATGATGTTGCTTCTGTAATTACATATGAAGGAAAATAATTTACAGAAGAGAAGTTTAACATGACTTATTGCCAGAGAGGCTGGCTTTAGGTATAAAAAACAATTTGGAGGAAGAAAAATGTTAGAGAAAATGTTCAAATTCAAAGAGAACAACACTAACGTCAAGACAGAAGTAATTGCAGGTCTTACCACATTTATGACAATGGCTTACATCCTGGCAGTTAACCCGAACCTGTTATCTGCTGCTGGTATGGATCCTACTGCAGTTTTGATTGCAACCTGTCTTGCATCCTTTATCGGAACACTTGCAATGGCTTTGATGGCTAATTATCCATTTGCATTAGCTCCTGGTATGGGATTGAATGCATATTTCGCATTTACAGTATGTGGAAATATGGGTTATGACTGGAGAGTCGCATTAATGGCAGTGTTCATTGAAGGTATCATCTTTATCGTACTTTCACTGACCAACGTACGTGAGGCAATTTTCAATGCCATTCCTGCTACACTGAAAAAAGGTGTAAGTGCCGGTATTGGTTTGTTTATCGCTTTCATCGGTTTACAGGGTGCTCACATTGTTGTTGACAACAGCTCTACTTTATTATCTTATGTTAAATTTACAGAGAACTGGCATACAGAAGGAATCTGTGCTTTGCTTGCACTGATTGGTTTACTTCTTACCATTATCTTATATGTAAAAAATGTGAAAGGTTCCATCCTTATCGGAATCCTTGCTACATGGATTCTTGGTATGATCTGCCAGGCAGCAGGTATCTATCAGATTGATGCAGAAGCTGGATTCTATTCTTTATATCCTACATTTGCAATGACAGACTTCACCAAAATCGGAGAAACCTTTGGACAGTGTTTCAAAGCTGACTTTACCGGTGTAGGTATTGTTAACTTTATCGTAGTATTATTATCCTTCTTATTTGTAGATATGTTTGATACCATCGGAACCTTAATCGGTGTTTCTGATAAAGCTGGTATGTTAGACAAAGAAGGAAAGCTTCCAAGAGTTAAAAATGCGTTATTAGCTGACGCTATCGCAACATCCGCTGGTGCTGTTCTTGGTACTTCTACAACCACAACTTTCGTAGAGAGTTCTGCTGGTGTAGGTGCAGGTGCCAGAACCGGTTTTGCATCTGTTGTAACCGGATTCATGTTCCTGATTGCAATCTTATTTGCACCAATCTTTACAGCAATCCCAGGATTTGCTACCGCTCCTGCATTAATCTTCGTTGGATTCCTTATGGTATCTGCAATCGTTAAGATTGACTTCAACGATGTTACAGAAGCAGCTCCTGCATACCTTTGCTTAATCGCTATGCCTCTTATGTACAGCATTGCAGAAGGTATCGCAATCGGTGTTATCTCTTACGTTATCATCAACTTAATCTGTGGTAAAGCTAAGAAAATTACTCCGCTGATGTATATTCTTGCAGTATTATTCATTTGTAAGTATATCTTCCTGTAAGAGGAGATTAAATTAAATAAAACAATTTGAAGCAGACATTTATTACCATTTAAGGTGGTGATTTATGTCTGCTTTTTTTGCACAAAAAACTTCCGAAGAACATTTGGCATCATTGAAATCCCCTTCTCGTCAAAATCCACAAATTCAGGAAACCAATTTTGGTAATTCAGTTTCTTGTAACGGAAATCCCAAGGTGTTACAATTAAGGAAACCGAAAAACAAAAAGTAGTTTCCACAGAGAACAGGGGTAGTGAACATGGAATTGAGAGAGAAAATATTGCAGGGCACGATGCAGGCATTTAACCAGAAGGGATTGAAATTTACCATGGATGATATCGCCCACATTCTTGGTATCAGCAAGAAAACGATTTATCAGGTATTTGCAGATAAAGAGGCGTTATTTCTTGCCATGGTGGATTATCTGTTTGACTGCATCAAGGAAAGCGAACGGGAAGTTATGGCAGACGAAAGCCTTGGCACTTTAGAAAAAATACGGAAAATCTTAGGGGTAATGCCGGAGAGTTATAAGGAAATTGATTTCCGGCAGATGTATTTATTAAAAGATAAATTTCCGGAAATCTATCATCAGGTGGAACTTCGGTTAGAGACCGGCTGGGAGACCACCATTGCGTTATTGGAACAAGGCATGGAGGAAGGCGTAATCCGCCGCATCAACATACCTGTTTTAAAGATGATGCTGGAAGCCTCCTTAGAGCAGTTCTTCCAGAGAGACATCCTGATTCAGAGCAAACTTTCCTATGGTGAGGCATTAGAGGAAGTAGTGAATATTCTGGTGGATGGAATTATCACGAGGCAATAGATATGTGCGAATAGAGATGCATGAATAGAAATACACCAGTAGAAAGAGCGAGGAAAAGGTATGAGAGAAAAATACTATTTGGACAATGACTGGTATTTCAGTGAGAAATGGGAAGCAGCACAAAGTAACGCAGAATATGACGAAGCAGTGATGCAGAGCGTGCGGATTCCCCATACGGTAAAGGAACTGCCCTTTCACTATTTTGATGAGCATGCGTATCAGATGGTAAGCGGCTACCGCAGACACCTTTTGGCGAAGAAAGAGTGGGAAGGAAAAGTAGTGCGGCTGACCTTTGAAGGAGCTGCCCATGACAGTGAAGTCTATGTAAATGGAAAGAAAGCAGGGGCACACCACTGCGGATATACGGCATTTACCATTGATATTTCAGCACTGCTTCATTATGGGGAAGATAATATCATTGCGGTGCGGGTAGACAGCAATGAGAATCTGAATGTTCCGCCCTTTGGATTTGTCATTGATTATATGACTTACGGTGGAATTTACCGGGATGTGTACCTTGAGATAAATGAGGAAAGCTATCTTGCAGATGTATTTTTAAAACCACAGGTGGAGCTGGAAACGAAGAAGGGAACACTGCTATCGGAAATCACGCTGGCAGGAAACGAAGAAAACCTGTTGCTGCGGCAGAACATCCGGAAAAAAGGTGAAGAGGAATACCGTCTGGCTGGAGAGGAAACGCTTGCTGAAATTCCTACGCAGGAGGGAAAGAAAACACTTGCATTTCCGGCAGGAATCGTATCCCTATGGGAGGTAGAGAATCCGGCATTGTATGAAGTAAAGACCCAGCTTGTAACCGGCAATAATATAATCGATGAGGTTGTAACAACGGTGGGCTTTCGTCAGGCAGTATTCCAAAAAGATGGCTTTTACTTAAATGGACATAAGCTTCGAATTCGGGGACTAAACCGTCATCAGAGTTATCCTTATGTGGGTTATGCCATGCCGGCTTCCATACAGAGGATGGATGCGGAAGTATTAAAGAAAGAGTTAGGGTTGAATGCAGTGCGGACATCCCATTATCCGCAGTCACAGGAATTTATAAACCGGTGCGATGAGCTGGGGCTTATGGTATTTACCGAGATTCCGGGCTGGCAGCATATCGGCGATGAAGCATGGAAAGCGCAGGCTGTGGAAAATGTAAAAGACATGGTGATACAGTACCGCAACCATCCATCCATTATTCTCTGGGGAGTGCGGATTAATGAATCGCAGGATGACGATGAATTTTACCGCCGCACCAATGCAATAGCACATAAGTTAGATGATACCAGACAGACTGGTGGCGTGCGGGCACATAAAAAGAGCAGTCTTTTGGAGGATGTATATACCTATAATGATTTTGTACACAATGGTCTGAACAAAGGCTGTGAGCACAAGAAGAATGTGACATCCGATATAGAAAAACCATATCTTATCACGGAATATAACGGACATATGTATTCCACCAAATCCTTCGACTGGGAAGAACATCGTATGTGGCATGCACTCCGCCACGCCAGTGTACTGGATGCAGTAGCAGGAGAAGAGGACATTGCCGGAAGCTTCGGATGGTGTATGGCAGATTATAATACACATAAAGATTTCGGTAGTGGAGACAGAATTTGCTATCACGGAGTCTTAGACATGTTCCGTAATCCGAAAATAGCGGCAGATGTGTATGCCTGCCAGCAGGAAGAAAGACCGGTATTAGCCTTAAGTTCAACGATGGATATTGGAGAACATCCAGCCTGCAACCGGGGCGAGACTTATATTTTTACCAATGCAGACAGTGTTAAAATGTACAAAAATGACCGGTTTACCAAGGAATATAAGAAAACGGATTCTCCATATAAGAATCTGAAACATGGTCCGGTTCCAATTGATGATTACATTGGAAATGCCATCGAAGAGGGAGAGGATTTCGCACCGAAACAGGCTGCAATGGTAAAAGAAGTTTTGAATCTGGCGGCACGCTATGGCATGAATCATCTGCCGAAAAGAGCATATTATCTGGCGGCAAAACTGATGCTTTTTTATCATATGAAGATGGAGGATGCGGTTGCACTTTATAACAGGTATGTCGGGGACTGGGGCGGACAATCCATGGTATATAAGTTAGAAGCGATAAAGGATGGTAAGGTGGTCAAAACTTTAGTAAGGGAGCCGGTACAGAATGTGCAGTATCAGATTACGGTCAGCAGTCAGAAATTAAAAGAAACACATACCTATGATGTGGCTGCGGTAAGAATACAGGCAGTGGATGAAAATGGAAATCTGTTGCCATATTTTCAGGAGCCAGTGCAGCTAAAATGTGAGGGAGCATTAGAACTCATCGGACCGGACATCATCAGCCTGCAGGGCGGTATGGGTGGCACTTATGTAAAGACCATAGGAAAGACCGGAAGTGGAAAACTTATGATAAGCAGCCGCCAGGCAGGAACCAGAGAAATTACATTTGAAATAGAATAAGGGAGTATAACGATAAGGAGGGTATCTATGAAGGAGAAATCAAGAGAAATCTTCGGAAACAAAATGCCGCAGAAGGTGTACCGGAAAGCGGTAAAGAGTAAGAAGAAGTTTCAAAAGAAATTCGGGGATGACAGCAAGGTGGATTATCCGGTGGTGTTAAAAGAAAATGCACATATCGGAGATTCCCTTGGTGTTGTGGATGTGCTGCTGCCGGAGCAGAAAGAGGCTTCGAAACTGGAATTTGACAAAGAGAAGGGAATCATTGTAGGAAATATCCGTATGGGATTTGGACATTACCGGATTTCCATGGCAATTGCATCCGCAGCAAAATCCATGGGCTACACACCATACTGGATGGACCTAAATTCCTATCCTAGGACTACCTGCACGAAGGTCATTGGCGCACAGAATGATTTGTATTCTCTGGGTTCTAGACTTTCCGGTAAGAGTAAGCTCTTTAATAAACTGGTGTGGGAGCCAATGAATTATGAAGGGTTCCGGAAGCTTTCCTATAATGCTTCTGACCAGAAAAATGCAGAGCTTATGGCTCCGGTTTACCGGAATGTACCAAAGGAAATTCCGGTGGTAGCAACCCATGTGTGGCCGGCACAGGCAGCTATACATGCCGGCATGAAATATGTAGTCAATGCGATTCCGGATAACTGGCCGATGGCATTGCATTTATCCGAAGGAAGCCTTCATACAGTTCAGACTCATTATGCGTATCAGGGCTATCGGATTTTAAATGGCATGCAGGGAAAAGATGTCTTAAATCCTATGCCGGAAAAAGATCTTATATACACGGGACATTATATTGACCATGAGCTGGTAAGCAATATTGAAGCAGACTGCGAAGCGAGAATTAAAAGAAAGCAGGAGAAGAAACCGATGCGTTTCTTATTAACCATCGGCGGAGCAGGAGCCCAGAGAGAAATTTTTGCGGCTATTATCAGATATCTGTTGCCGGCAATCCGGGAAGGCAGGGCAGCACTTTATGTCAATGTGGGAGATTACCGGAATGTCTGGGAAGAATTATTACAGGAAATTCCAAATCTTAAAGGCATGGCAACGGAGCATTTTGATGACTGGGAGAATACAAAGCAGTTTGCCGAAGCAGCACTGGATGGGGAAGTAACCGGAGTCCATGGCTTCTATCATAAGAATATTTTCGAAGCAGTGTACTGCACGAATCTTTTGATGCGAAGCTGTGATGTGCTGGTGACAAAGCCAAGCGAGCTGGCATTTTATCCGGTGCCAAAGCTCTTTATCAAAAGAGTGGGTGGACATGAACAGTGGGGTGCCATCCATTCCGCAGAGATTGGGGACGGTACACTGGAATGCCGTGATATTCCACATACCTTGCAGATGCTGGAATTATTCCAAAGCTCAGACCATCTGCTTACCGATATGTGTGAAGCAATTATGGAAAATAAGAAACAGGGGATTTACGATGGCGCATACAGGGTAGTGGAACTGGCAATGGGCTTACGAAAAGGAGGAGAAGGACAATGAGATTAACAACAAAAGAAAAAGTGGCATATGGCCTTGGTGCAGTTGGCAAAGACATGGTATACATGCTTTCTGCAAGTTACATTTTATATTACTATCAGGATATTTTGAATGTCAGTGCCATTGCGATGGGAATTATCCTGATGGCAGCAAGAGTATTTGATGCATTTAATGATCCGATTATGGGAATTATCGTAGCCAAGACGAGAACCCGCTGGGGTAAGTTCCGTCCGTGGCTTTTGATTGGAACCATAACCGATGCAGTAATCTTATATCTGATGTTTGCTGCACCACCTGCATTAGATGGCGGCGGACTGGTTGCCTATGCAGCAGTAACCTATGTGCTGTGGGGTGTTACTTATACCATGATGGACATTCCATTTTGGTCTATGATTCCGGCATTTACCGAAGGTGGAAAAGAAAGAGAGGGACTTTCTACTCTTGCCCGTTCCTGCGCAGGCGTGGGTTCCGCACTGATTACCATTATCACGGTAAAATGCGTGGTTTTATTAGGCCAGGGCAATGAGCGTGCCGGTTTTAAATGGTTTGCGTTAATCATTGCAGTATTATTTGTGATTTTTATTACTATTACCTGTATGAGCATCAAGGAAAAATCTACCGTAAATGTGGACTCTCCATCGGTGGGACAGATGTTTAAAGCATTGTTACAGAATGACCAGGCAATGACCGTTGTTATTACGATAGTGCTGATTAACTGCTCTCTTTATATTACTTCAAACCTTTTGATTTATTTTTTCAAATATGATTTTGGCGGGGACGCGTGGTATAACAGCTATACTTTATTCAATACCTTTGGTGGTGGAATCCAGATTATTTCCATGATGATATTCTTCCCACTGCTGCGTAAATTCTTAAGTGTCTTGAAGGTATTTTATGTAAGCTTTGTTATGGCAATCGCAGGTTATGGTGTATTATTTATACTGACACTGACAAATATGTCAAACTTATTGTTATTATTTATTCCGTCATTCTTTATCTTTACAGCCTTTGGAATGCTGACGGTACTTACCACCGTATTTCTTGCAAATACCGTGGACTATGGCGAACTGAAAAATAACCGGAGAGATGAGAGCGTTATCTTTTCCATGCAGACCTTTGTGGTAAAACTGGCATCCGGAGTAGCTGCACTGGCAGCTTCCATCTGCTTAAATCTCTGCCATTTAAGTAATGATACTGCAGAAACAGCAACCGCAGCTGCTGCGTCCGGCAGCTCCCTTTTAGGACTCCGCATGACGATGGCAGGAATTCCGATTATCGGCTTACTGATTGCAGTGCTGGTATTCCGTAAGAAATTTATCCTGACAGAAGAAAAAGTGCAGGAAATCACAGAACAGATTAAAGGGAAGGAAAATTATCGATGATTCGTAAGGAAAAGGATTATTTTATTTTGGATACCGACCATACCACCTATTGCTTCCGGGTACTTCCTACCGGACAGCTGGAACATCTTTATTATGGCAGAAAGCTTCATATCGAGGACGAAGCAGATATGCAGCCGCTGGTGGAAAAGCATGTCTTTGCACCGGGTAATGTGATTCTGTATAACGAAGAGCAGAAAGCATATTCCTTAGAGGATATGCGCCTTGAAATGTCCTCCTATGGAAAAGGAGATATAAGAGAACCTTTTGTGGAAGTGGTGAATGCCAATGGAAGCAATACGATAGATTTTGTATACAAGGAAGCAGAGATAACCAAAGGTAAGGAAGACTTTGCGGAACTGCCGGGTTCCTATGACAGCGAAGAGGAAGTGGAGCAGCTTTGTATCCGGCTTGCGGACGAAGGAAATGAGCTGGCACTGGAATTGTATTATTATGTCTATTCATCCTGTGACATCATCAGCCGCAGTGCGAAATTCTATAATAACGGAAAGAAAGCTGTGCAGTTGAAACGGCTGATGAGCCTGCAGCTTGACTTTGATGGGCATGATTATGCATTTACTACATTTCATGGAGCCTGGGCAAGAGAAATGAAGCGGAGTGATATGCCGGTAATAGCAGGAAAATTAGTAAATGCTTCCTATACCGGAACCACCTCCAGCCGGGCCAATTCCTTTGTGATGCTAAGCCGGCCGAAGACCACAGAGGATGCCGGAGAATGCTTTGGTTTTCACCTTATCTATTCCGGTAATCACTATGAAGCAACAGAAGTAAACAGCTTTGGCAAAATGCGTCTGGTGACAGGAATCAACCCACAGGCATTTTCCTATGAAGTGGCACCGGAAGAATGCTTTCAGGCACCGGAGGCAGTGATGGCATATGCAGAAAACGGATTTAACCAGATGAGCCAGAGGCTGCATCATTTTATCCGGGAGCATATTGTCCGTGGAACCTGGCAGAAGAAGGAGCGGCCGATACTGCTTAACAGTTGGGAGGCTTCCTATTTTGACATCAGTGAGAAGAAGTTACTGAAGCTGGCAAAGGAAGCAAAAGAAGTTGGCATAGAATTATTTGTAATGGATGACGGCTGGTTTGGCGAACGGATGGATGACAGCTGTTCCTTAGGAGACTGGGAAGCAAATGCGAAGAAGCTGCCGGGTGGACTTAAGGGTTTATCCGATAAGATTCGCGGACTGGGACTGCAATTCGGTATCTGGGTGGAGCCGGAAATGGTCAATGTGAAAAGCAAACTTTATGTGGCACATCCGGACTGGACCATTGAGATTCCGGGACAGCCTCATTCGGAAGGAAGAAACCAGCGGATTTTAGATTTGGGAAGAAGAGAAGTACAGGATTATATTATTGAGAGCATGAGTAAAGTCTTTTCTTCAGCAGACATTTCCTATGTGAAATGGGACATGAACAGGACCTTCAGTGATTATTATTCCACAGCACTTCCACCGGAACGGCAGGGTGAAGTGGCACACCGCTATGTGCTGGGATTATACCGCTGCATGAAGGAGCTGACGGAACGGTTTCCGGAGATTTTATTTGAAGGCTGTGCAGCAGGCGGCAACCGCTTTGACCTTGGAATCTTATGCTATTTTCCGCAGATCTGGGGCAGTGATGATACGGATGCATTGTGCCGGGCGGAGATAGAAGAAAATTATAGTTACGGCTATCCGCTGTCAGCAGTCAGTGCTCATGTGTCTGCCTGCCCGAATCACCAGACGCTGCGGAATACGCCATTAGAGACAAGATTTCAGGTAGCATGCTTTGGAAGCTTCGGCTATGAATGCAACCTCTGCGATATGAAAAAAGAAGAAAAGGAAGCCATGAAGGAGCAGATTGCATTATATAAGAAATGGCGGAAGGTGTTGCAGCAGGGAACCTTTTACCGGGGCAGAAGCTTTTACGATGGAACACAGAGTGGAATGGGCGGCAGCGTTTTAGCGGATGAAGCCGGTAATCAGATGGAATGGACCTGCGTATCGGAAGATGGCACGAAGGCAGTGGGTATGCTGATGCAGAAATTGGTGGTGCCGAATATGCAGCAGCAGACCTATTATCCGAAGGGATTGCTGCCGGATGTCCGTTACCATTTCTACAACCGGAAATTAAAATATAATATCAAAGAATTCGGTGATCTGGTAAATACGGTTTCGCCGGTTCATATCAAACAGGATTCCCTGACCCATCAGGTGCTTTCGAAATTGGTAAAAATGGATGGCGAGACGGAAGACTTCCATGCATATGGAGATACCTTAATGTATGGCGGCGTTCATGTCAGTCCGGCATTTGGCGGAACCGGATACAATGATAAGGTAAGGCACTACCCGGATTTTGCATCCCGTTTATATTTTATGGATGGAGAAGTAAAAAAGTAGGGAGACAGAAGTCCATGTTTGTGCTAAGATGAACATATCTATAAACACAAACAGGAGCGGATATGAAGAATAAATCAAAGTTAAAGAAAATAAGAGAAAAGAAAGCAGGCACAGCCACCGTTACTAAAGAGTGGCTTTATATGAATCCAAATTCCATCACAGTAGCAGAGATTGAAAATGCATTAGATGGAATGGATGGCATCGAAACAGAAATCTGGAAAGAGGCGGGAGTATTAGAGGTGGAGGTTCCAGAGCATCATTCCATGGATATCGAGGAGATTGCAGTCAATTTAAAGGATGAATATGCCAATGCTTATTTAAAAGAGCATGATATTCATGCTCTTTTTGCTGTCACAATTGACATAGAAAACTATGCATTTATGCAAAAAATCATGCAGAAAATCATCGCCGGTGCAGGAGGCTTCTTCTGCGGTGATACAGAGGATTTTACACCGGTAGTAAAAGAGTAAGAAGTGAAATAAAATGCAAAAGATAAGATTATATGATGCAACAAAATTAGACCGGGAACATATGATGTTTTCCAATAAGCAACTTATTACGCTGCTTCTGCCGATTATGGTAGAGCAGCTTTTGAATTCCTTTATGGGAATGGCGGATACCATGATGGTAAGCAATGTGGGAAGTGCCGCAATTTCTGCGGTATCTCTAGTGGATTCCATCAATGTGCTGGTCATACAGGTATTTACGGCATTGGGAGCAGGAGCGGCAATTATCTGTTCCCAGTATCTTGGAAGAGGAGACCGGGAATCCAGTAATGAAGCAGCAAGACAGGTAACCTTAAGTGTCCTGACGATTTCAACGGTATTGTCCATACTTTGCATTGTATTTCGTGGACCGCTGTTGCATCTGATTTTCGGACAGGTAGAAGAGGCAGTTATGGATAATTCCATGATTTACTTCCTACTGACAGCCATTTCCTTTCCGTTTATTGCACTTTTTGATGCCGGCGGAGCCTTTTACCGGGCGGCAGGAAACAGCCGTTTTCCAATGATGATTTCCGTCCTTTCCAATGGACTCAACATTGCCGGAAATGCAGTGCTTATCTTTGGATTTCAGATGGGGGTGGAAGGAGCAGCCCTTTCTACATTATTTTCCAGAATCTTTTGTGCAGTAGTCATTTTCTGGAATCTGCGGAAACCGGATCAGGTGATTGTGGTAAATCATTATCTTAAAATCCGTCCGAACTTCCCTTTGATTGGAAAAATTCTTTCTATCGGAATTCCATCCGGAATTGAAAACGGAATGTTCCAGTTTGGAAAGCTGGCAATCCAGTCCAGCGTATCAACCCTTGGAACGGCAGCCATTGCTGCGCAGGCAATGACCATTATTCTGGAAAACTTAAACGGAATCGGAGCCATTGGAATCGGAATCGGCCTGATGACAGTAGTAGGACAATGTATTGGAGCCGGAAAAGTGGAAGAGGCGCGTTATTATATGGTGAAACTCTGCGGCTATGCAGAAATTGTTATTCTGATTTCCTGTGCAGTGGTATTTTTATTGACAAAGCCGGTTACATTTTTAGCTGGAATGGAAGCAGAAAGTGCCTCCCTCTGCATGGAAATGATAATAGCAATTACGATTGTAAAACCGATTGTATGGGTGCTGGCATTTATCCCGGCTTATGGCATGCGTGCCGCCGGAGATGTGAAATTCTCCATGATTTTATCCAGCCTTACCATGTGGTTCTGCCGTGTGGCACTGTGTGTATATCTGATCCGCAGCTGTGGTTTCGGACCAATGGCGGTGTGGATTGGCATGTTTGCCGATTGGACGCTTCGTGCTATCGCATTCAGCGTCCGGTATCTAAGCGGCAGGTGGAGCCGGATCCATGTCATTTAGAACATGCTAGCGGAAGCAGTACCTGGGTAATAAATTTACTTTTATCTTTATGTTGTGGTGGCCCCTCTAAGTAACAGTGACGGAAGATACCAACCGGTGTAAGTTTTTGCTCTCTGGCATAGGAAAGCAGGGTATCATGAACCGATGGCAATTCTTCATACGCTCCATGATGATAGAGGCAGACTGCTTTCTGGGCGGGGAAATTTAAAATGTGCTCACCCTTGCTTCCTGCCGGGACAACAGCAAAAAAGGACATATCCTTTGCATCCGTAATGGGAGCTTCTGTAAAATAAATCTGCCCGGTATGTGCCGGACCATAGTTCTGCAGTGCTTCCAAGGCAACCTCTCTTAACAAATTCGTCTTTTCTGCGATGCTGTCACTTTCCGTTTTGCGGCAGTACACCGTCTGTGGCGGAATTGTAATGATTTCCATTGATTCAAATCCCTGATTGATTCTTTCGTATAAGGCTTTGATATTGGCATTTAATTCATCCCGCAAAGCTTCCAGCCTTCGAACCATGGATAAAAGGTCGTTGGAGTTGTCGAAGTAGCCATGGATTTCATCCAGTGACAGGCCAAGATTCTGCAGCGAGCGGATGGTTCGAATCTTCGTCAGTGTATCAATGGTATAGTAACGATTGCCGGATGGGTCTTCTTTTTTATCCGGAAAAACCAGTCCATGAGCTTCATAATTTAAAATAATTCTTCTTGTGATGCCCACAAAGTCTGCGGCATCTCCAATTGAAAACAGTTCTTTCAAAATGTTCCCCCCTTTTTATTTATTCGGTGATTGTGAAAAGAATGGATTTAGAAATTTTTGGAGAAATAAAGTCGGCTGCACCACTTCAAAACACCGTAGTTCTAAAATGTATGTTTTGCTTTTCTCTATGAAAGCCAGTCTTTCCAATGTTTGACAGTCTGCACCGGTTGTCCGCCTGCATACAGATACATAAACAAGCCTGTTAGGAGGTCTTGGCATTCTGTTATGCAACCGGCAATGCAGGCACAGGGATGTGCCTGCAAGGCGCAGTTGAATATGGATATGAATTTGCGCCGGTTGCCGGAATCATAAACTTATTTGCCAGAATGCCTAGACCTCCTTACGGGTTTGTGAAAGTATCTGTAGCAGACGGACAACCGGGCAGCCGGTCAAAGCAACGGAAAGACAGCTTACAAACAAGCAAAACATACATTTAAGAACTGCTGGTGTTTTGAGGCAAACCAGCCGGTCTTTATTTCACACAAAATTTTCATATCATATATTTTTTCACAATTACCGGCAAAATTTGTAAAATGATTGCATCGTACATTGATGTGCGGTGTAAAATAACAGTGTCATTGTAACACAGCATTGAGAGTGTGAAAAGTGAAAAAAGAAAAAAGTAATTTAAGTGTAATTTAAGAAGGGAAGGATGTACATGAAACAAAAGAAGAAAAGTTTATTTTCCTTGTTACTTGCGTTGATGATGATGGCAGGTCTTATGCAGGGGATGACAGTTGAGACAAAGGCAGCTACAAATTCGGTTCAGGCAGGACCATTTACGTTGTCAAGGGATTCGGGGACGCTTGTAGAAGGAGTCGATTATACCTATGTAAAATATGGATCTGGAAATAGAAATTCGCTTACCATTTTGACGGATGACATTACGATTGCAATGGATGAAAACGCAGAACCTACATCAGATATTATTGAGCTGGGAGAATTTAATAACCCCCCACTTGACAGTTTTTCTAAGGTAACATTTTCAAATTTAAAAATGAAATCTTATTATAATAATATATACAGTAATGTAGACCATATTCATATTACATTGGTTGGAAGCAATGAACTGGTCAGCATAAAAAGAGACTCTGAAACTTATGGTAGTTTTGCAATTTTTGGACATGGAAGTGTAAGCATTGAGAATAGTCCAAACGGTTCTCTTTATGCAACTGCAGATGGACTCGGCTGGGGTGCCATTTCTGTATCAGAAGGATATGGAAAAAGTGATGCATGCATTACAGTTGGAGATGCCATGTCAATGAAAAGTTCTACAGCTATGATGGCAGATATTTCGGAATTGACAGATACACCGAAGACATGGACAAATTGTATTGCAGTTAATAACAATGAGGACTATAGAGAGCGAGGATTTGCCAAAACACTCCTGATTGGTATGTGGAAGCACAGTCACACATGGAGTTATGCAGTGGATGAAGGCAAAGATGGAAGCCGTATTCTTGCAGCCTGCAGTGGCTTGGGAGACTGCAATGAGAAAGATGCATCTTTATGGTTATCCTTATCAGCTGAGAATGCAGACTATGATGGAACAGCAAAAGCTGCCAATATAACAACATCCGAAGACTGGAAGAGACTTAATCTTCCGGTTCCGGAAATCGTATATTATCTGAGCGGAACAGACACAAAGACCAACAGTGACAACAGCGGAGCAGAAGCCGTTGGAGGTGCACCAAAGTTACCGGGCAGTTATAAGGCACAGATTACAGTTGGAACAGATACGAAAGCAACAAAAGAATTTACAATTACATGCAAGCATGGTGAATGGATTGAAACAGTATCAGATTCTTATCTGAAAACTGCAGCAACCTGTACGGCACCGGCAGTTTACTACAAATCCTGCAAGCTGTGTGGGGCAAAGGGAACAGAGACATTTACCAGTGGAAATCCATTAGGACATGACTTTAGCAACAATGCAGAAGCCTGCAGACGGGAAGGCTGTAATGAGAAGAACCCGGATTATAAACCGGCAACACCTGTTATTATTGAAGGTGCCGGTGGAGAATGGACAAAGGAAAGTGGTTCTACACTTCGCTTCCGCAGTGACGCCGGTATCAGCAGCTTCCTTCGTGTAGAAGTAGATGGTGTCGTAGTAGATGCGAAAAACTATACGGTAACAGAAGGCTCTACCATTGTCACCTTTACTGCAGAATACTTAGAAAGCCTTGCTACCGGAAAGCATACGGTTGCGATTGTATCTTCTATCAGTGGGGAAGAAAAGAAAGCAACCGCCGAATTTACCATTGCAAAGAAAGCTGATACAACAAATGGAAATAACAATGCAACTGCAGACCAGACCACAGCACAGAAAACAAAAGCATTGAAAACAGGTGATGAATCACCGATTGGATACCTGCTTGCACTCTTGGCATTATGCGGAGCGGCAGTAGTATTCACAGGGAAAAAGGGTTATTTAAAATAGAATATAGATGAGATAAAAAGCCATACATAAAAGCAAATCCTCTGCATACAATGTAAAAACAAGTATTGCAGGGGATTTTCTTTGAAAAGCTATATAGAAGAAAGAGCCGTAGAAATAGCCAAATACATTATAGATAACAATGCGACAGTGCGTCAGACCGCAAAGCAGTTTGGAATCAGTAAGAGCACGGTACATAAGGACGTAACAGAACGTTTATCCCAGGTGAATCCGACCCTGGCGCGGGAAGCAAGGAAAGTACTGGATGTCAATAAGTCAGAGCGTCATATCCGAGGGGGACTGGCAACGAGAGAAAAATATCTTCATCAGCATGTGACGGGTTGATATGTCATGTTGACATATCGGCATAAAAGTGCTATCGTTATAGTAACAACCAAGGAGAAGGGGGACAATTTTGAGTACATTAAAGGATGTGGCAGAACGGGCAGGAGTAACTGTTACGACTGTTTCGAGAGTAATTAATAACCGTGGATATATCAGTGAGAAGACCAGACAGAAGGTATATGATGTCATGAAGGAGATAGGCTATCAGCCCAATGAGGTAGCCCGTTCTCTTTCAAAACAGCATACCAGCACGATTGGCGTAATCGTACCACATATCGTGCACCCGTATTTTGCGAAGCTTTTAAGTAATATTGAATCGGCGGCGGCAGCGGAAAATTATAAAATGATAGTCTGCAACTCCAAGGAGGAGCGCAGCAACGAACGGAAATATGTAGAGATGTTTAAAAGTAATCAGGTGGCAGGAATCATATTATGCAGTGGAACAGTAAGTGCCAATGAATTCCTGAATCTGAATATTCCAATTGTTACCATAGAGTGTGATGATGCATTGGGGGACTGCAATATCCAGTGTGATAACTATATGGGAGGAGTGCTTGCTACAGAACATCTTGCTAAATGCGGATGTAAAGAAATTGTGCATTTTAGTGGAGTAGAGCGACAGGTGATGCCGGCAGACAGACGTTGTGTAGGCTTCCGGGAGGTATGCGGGAAATACGGAATCCGGCATCATGAAATAGAGACAAGCGAAGCGTCCTACAGCGTGATGGAATATCTGGAAAATATCAAGCAGACGCTGCAGACATATCCGGAGATTGATGGAATTTTTGCCAGCAGTGATGTCATTGCAGCCCAGTCCATTCAGGCATGCAGTGCCCTTGGAAAGCGGGTTCCGGAGGATGTGCAGATTGTAGGTTTTGATGATGTCAATATTGCAACACTGGTAAATCCGATGCTGACTACAATCCGGCAGCCGATTAAGGAAATGGCACAGCTGGCAGTGGATGCCATCTTAAAAAAGCGAGGTGGCGGCGTAATGCCGGCAAAGGTGGTACTTCCGGTCAGCTTAATGAAGCGTGGTACAACAAAAGAAAAGTAACAGATTGACAGAAATGATAAATAAATAAAAGAAAAGACAATAGTTCTTAGTTCGTGTCCATCGGTTGACATGAATTTAGAACTATTTTTTCGTGGTATAAAACGGATAAATTGGTTGACATTAGTGCATACTGCACAAAAAACGTGGCATTATCTTGTGAAAACCTAATATTTCGCATGTTAACCGCTTGACATTTTACAGAACCGGTATTATATTAGCAATGTAATCAAGTGAAACGCGTTCACGATAAGAAAATATGAGGTACGGGGAAGAGATACTTTTTACAATGACAGGAGGAAGACAAATGAAGAAAAAGATTTTGGCTGCAATTCTTACCGCAGCAATGACAATTGGAATGGTTGGATGTGGTTCCACCAGCAGCTCTGACAATGGAAACAATTCCGCTTCAAATACCGAAGCATCTTCAAACGAACTGACCGTATGGTGCTGGGATGCAACCTTTAATATTCCGGCAATGGAAGAGGCAGAAAAGATTTATCAGAAAGACCATCCGGATGTAAACGTAAATGTAGTAGAAACATCCTGGGAGGATATTCAGACCAAGCTTACAACAGCAGCAACCTCTGGACAGACCGATACACTACCAGACATCATTCTTATGAATGACACTGCTTTATTAAATAATGTAAAGAACTATCCGGACTTATTTGCGGATTTATCTGATTCCGGAATTGACTTCTCCAAGTTTGCAAGTTATAAAACAGCAATTGGAACAGTAGATGGAAAGAATTACAATGTACCATTCGACAGTGGTGTAACCGCATTATTTATTCGTACCGATGTAATCGGCGAAGCTGGTTATTCTATTGATGACTTTACTGATATTACATGGTCCAAATTCATTGAACTTGGCGAAGATGTATTAGCAAAGACCGGCAAACCATTATTAAGCGCACAGGCTGGTGGACCTGACTTATTGATTGCAATGTTAAGAAGTGCAGGCGACAGCATGTTTGATGAAGATGGCAATCCAAATTTTGCGGGAAATGATGTAGTTGCAGAAGCTGTAGAAGATTATGAGACCATGGTTGACAAGGGAATTTTAGTAGAAGTAAATGACTGGGATCAGTATATTGGAACTATCAACAACGGAACAGTAGCAAGCGTAGTCAACGGATGCTGGATTACAAGTACCATTCAGGCACAGGAAGACCAGTCCGGTGACTGGGGCGTTACTACAATGCCAAGACTGGACAATGCTCCAAATGCAACCAATTACAGTAATAATGGTGGTGCAGGATGGATGGTTATGAATGACTCACCAAACAAAGACCTTGCTATCGATTTCTTAAAGAATACATTTGCAAGCAGCACAGAGCTTTATGATACTATTCTTCCTACTACCGGTGCAGTAGCAACCTACCTTCCGGCAGCAGAAAGTGATGCATACTCACAGGAAAATGAATTCTTCGGTGGCGATAAGATTTACGAGAGATTTGCTAACTATGGTGCTGAAGTACCGGCTATCACATTAGGTCAGTATTGGGAGGAAGCAAAATCCGCACTTGGAACAGCGCTTACCCAGATTCAGCAGGGACAGGATATTCAGGAAGCGTTAAAAGAAGCAGATGATACCGTATCATTTGCAATGAGCGAATAATTTAGCAGAAGCGCTTTACAAACTGCCTGCATAGCAGCTGCTGTGCAGGCAGAATTTTCAAGAAGAAAGCTGTAAAGTCGATACGAATTGGAGGAACAACAGTGAAAACGAAGAAAAGAAAGATTATGGGATGGACATTCGTAATACCGGCATCAATAATGATTGTCATATTCAATTTCGTGCCGATGATACAGTCCTTTATTTTATCCTTAAAACGCGGAAGCGGAACGAACATGACTTTTACCGGACTTTCTAATTATAAAAGAATGTTCCAGGATAAAATTTTTAAAATGACATTAAGCAATACTTTTATTTATCTGATCTTAGAAGTAGCAATCATGCTGGTGATAGCAATGTTCTTAGCATCGCTTTTGAATGATAAGAGATTAAAAGGAAAGTGGTTTTTCCGTCTTGCAATTTTCTTACCATGTACTACTTCCCTGGTATCGTATTCCATTATTTTTCGTTCTCTTTTCTCTGTGGACGGATTCATCAATACGATTCTTACGAATCTGCATCTGATTGCATCTCCAATCAACTGGCTGGGAAATACCTGGACCGCACGAATTGTAATCGTACTGGCATTATTGTGGAGATGGACCGGTTATAATATGATATTTTTCCTGGCGGCATTGCAGAATATTGACAGTTCTATTTATGAAGCAGCAGTTGTAGATGGAGCCAATGCATTCCAGAAGTTTACTAAGATTACAATCCCGATGCTTCGTCCGACAATTTTACTGACAGCAATTATGTCAACCAATGGAACCTTACAGCTCTTCGATGAGTCTATGAATATTACCAATGGTGGACCGGCAAATACGTCCATGACAATATCCCACTACATATACAATTTGTCTTTTGCAGGAAATCCAAACTTTGGATATGCATCCGCAATTTCTTATGTAGTATTTATCCTGGTGGCAATCCTTGCCTTTATTCAGATGAAAGTAGGTGATGAGAAATGAGTAAAAGAAAATTCGTATATTTCTGGAAATATGTATTCCTAATTCTGGTCGCAATCATTTCCATCTTCCCAATGTACTGGATGATTGTCAGTGGAACCAATAAAAGTGTGGATGTCATTGTAGGAAAAATTCTTCCGGGCAATTACCTGATGGAAAACTTAAAATCTCTTCTGGATACAACGGTTCTTTCACAGGCAATGTGGAATTCCATCCGGAACGCAGTAGTTTCCATGGTTTTAAATGTATTTGTCTGCTCACTGGCAGGTTATGGATTCGAAAAATTCCATGATAAATACAAAGATAAAATTATGTCCATTTTGTTACTTTCCATGATGGTACCGACTGCAGCAACTGTAATTCCATTGTTCCGTATGTTTGGAAAGATGGGACTTTTAAATACAACCGTTGGATGTATTTTACCGACCGTTTCTACTGCATTTATGATATTCATGTTCCGCCAGGCAGCAAAATCATTTCCGGATGAAATCATTGAAGCAGCCCGGATTGACGGAGTAGGTGAATGGGGCATTTACTTTAAAATGTTCTTACCGATTATGAAATCTACCTACGCAGCAGCTGCAATTGTAAGCTTTATGAATGCATGGAACAGCTACATGTGGCCATTGATCGTATTACAGAATGAAAATTCCAAGACTATGCCGATTCTGGTATCTGGACTGACCGCACGATATACCATTGATTATGGAAGCATGATGCTTGCAGTCACGATTTCTACAATTCCGATGCTGATTATATTCTTCGTATTACAGAAGAACTTCGTAGAAGGAATTACCGGTTCTGTAAAATCATAAAGGAGAAGAGCTATGGAATTTAACGAAAATGTAATTTATGAGCCAGACTGTTTTGCAATCCGGCGGATGCCGGCACATTCAGACCATGGATATTATGCAACCGGAAAAGAGGCAGACAGTGTGGAAAGCAGTTTTCTCACCAGCCTCAATGGCAGATGGAAATTTGCATATGCCAATAACTTAGCAGAAGTCATAGAGGGCTTTTATCGTAAGGATTATGACAGCAGCAACTGGGATGAGATTATGGTGCCTTCTTCCATACAGCTTTTTGGCTATGATAAATTGCAGTATGTGAATTCCCAGTATCCATGGGATGGAAAAGAAGCTGTCTGTGGCAAAGAGATTCCAAAGAAATATAATCCGGTTGCAATGTATGTGCATTCTTTTTCAGTGACCGGAGAAATGTTAAAGGACCGGTTATCCCTCCGGTTTGATGGGGTGGAAAGTGCTATGGCACTCTGGGTAAATGGCAGATTTGCAGGCTATAGCGAAGACTCTTTTACACCGGCAGAATTTGATATCACAGAATTGGTCTGCGAGGGAGAAAATAAGCTGGCGGCAGAAGTCTTTCATTTCTGCACCGGAAGTATTTTAGAGAGTCAGGATTTCTTCCGGATGTCTGGAATCTTCCGTGATGTGACACTGCGTCGTATGCCGGCACATCATATCTATGATTTGAAGGTAAGTCAGCAGTTTCAGGATAATCTGACAGAAGCAGTTTTGAAATTGCAGTGGAAGGGTGTACCGGAACAGGAAGACCAGCCGGCACAGGAAAACTGGCAGGAGAAAGAGCCGGTAGGAGCCGGTGCAGATACCTGCTGCAAGCTGCATATTTTCTTATACGATGATAAAAAGGAATGTGTTGTAAAGACAGAGACAGCTTACACAGAAGCTGAAACAGAGTTAAAAATAATAGCACCAAAGCTTTGGAGTGCGGAGGAGCCGAATCTTTATACCTTATATATAGAAGTAACAGACTCCGATGATACCGTAACAGAAGTAATAAAACAGCGCATTGGATTCCGGCATTTTGCTATGGAAAATGGCATTATGTGCCTGAATGGAAAACGTATTGTATTTCGCGGTGTAAACCGTCACGAATTAAGCTGCGACCATGGAAGAAGCGTTACAAAAAAAGAAATTCTTCATGACCTACTTATCATGAAGCAGAATAATATCAATGCAGTACGGACTTCACATTATCCAAATCAGAGTTATTTCTATGAACTTTGCGATGAATTGGGATTATATGTGATAGACGAGGCGAACCTTGAGTCCCATGCGGATTGTTTCCTTGCAACAGTAGGAAAGGCACCGATGAGTGAGACGATACCGGGCAGCAAAGCAGAGTGGAGAGAAAACGTCTTAGACCGCGCTAACTCCATGTATCAGCGGGACAAGAACCATGCCTGTATTCTGCTTTGGTCCTGTGGAAATGAGTCCTGTGGCGGAAGCAATTTATATGAAATGTCAGAGTTCTTCCGGAAAAATGATTCCGAACGTCTGGTGCATTATGAGGGCATTACCTTTGATGATACTTATCCGGATACTTCTGATGTGAAGAGCTTTATGTATGCACCGGCAGAAAAACTGCGGAAATATTTAAGCGAGGGTGAAGCCGTTGTCAATGAAAGGACAAAACCGGTAATCAGTTGCGAATATATGCATTCCATGGGCAATTCCACCGGTGGAATGGACGAATATATCCGGCTTACAGAAGAAGAACCACGTTATCAGGGTGGATTTATCTGGGATTTTATTGACCAGAGCTTTTATCTTGCCAATAAAAAGGGCGAGAGATATTTAGCCTACGGTGGAGATTTCGGAGACCGTCCGAATGATGGAACCTTCTGTGGAAATGGACTTCTCTATGCTGACCGTAAGGTGTCTCCAAAGATGCAGGAAGTAAAATTCCAGTATCAGAGTGTAAAACTTTTGCCGGAGGAAACAAAGGTTATTGTAAAAAACGAAAATTTATTTATTTCTTTGAAAAACTATATATTAAAAGTTGTTATTGCAACAAAAGACGGCGTATGTGCAGAGAATGCTTATGAACTTCAGGCAGCACCACAGGAAGAAGAGACGATAGATATTAGCAGCCTTTCCAAGGGGCTTAAGATAGCCGGAGAATTTACGGTGACCGCCTCCTTACTTACCAAAGAAGATACTGCATGGGCAAAAGCCGGATATGAGCTTGCCTTTGGTCAGTATGTAGGAAAAAAGGAAGCTCCGGAAGAAGTAATCAGAGAAGCAGAAGATTTTGAGCTGGTTGATGGACTTATGAATATCGGCGTGAGAGCAGGCAATATAAAAATGCTTTTTGCAAAAGAAGGTGGCGGACTGACCTCTTATCAGGTAGAAGAGAAAGAATTTATCGTATCCGTTCCAAGGCCGAATTTCTGGCGGGCACCGACAGACAATGACAAAGGAAGTGGAATGCCGCTGCGTTGCGGATGCTGGAAGACAGCCAGCATGTATGCAAAAGCAATGCCGGCAGAGCTGAAAGAAACAAAGGATGGTGCAGAAATTTCTTATGTATACCGTCTCTTTGATGTGGCAGAGAACATCCCGGGAAATGAGTGCAGGGTGACTTATGGTATCAGAAAAGACGGAGCACTCACCATCCATATGGAATATGAAGCCGATGAGAAGATCAAGACCCATGAAATGCCGGAATTTGGTATGCTGCTTCGAATCCCGGAGCAATATGATAAAGTAACTTACTATGGATACGGTCCGGAAGAAAATTACTGGGACCGCCGTCAGGGCAGCAGACTTGGAAAATTTCATTTTTCCGTAAAGGAAAATCTGTCAGAATATCTGGCTCCGCAGGAAAGTGGCGGACGCAGTGGTGTCAGAGAAGCAGTAATCGAAGATGAGAATGGTTATGGACTCCGGATTAGTGCAGAAGAAATGGATTTATCGGCGTTGCCTTATACACCGCATGAGCTGGAAAATGCCAGACATCTTTACGAGCTGCCGGATAGTGAATATACGATTCTCCGTCCGTCTCTCCATCAGATGGGAGTTGGCGGCGACGATAGCTGGCTTTCCAAACCACATCCGCAGTACCGGATGGAACAGCCGGGAAAATATGAATTTACATTTACGTTAAAAGGAGGGAAGAAGCTTGAAACTGACAAATAAAATTATGCTGATCACTTATGCAGACAGCCTTGGAAAAAATCTTTCTGAATTAAAAGAAATGTTAGAAACTTATTTTCATAAGGCGGTAGGTGGCGTACACATTCTTCCGTTCTTTCCGTCCTCGGCAGACAGGGGATTTGCACCGATGCGTTATGACATGGTAGACGAGCAGTTTGGAACCTATGAAGATGTACGCAAAATCGGAGAAGAATACTATCTGATGTTTGATTTTATGGTCAACCACATTTCCAGACAGTCTCCGTATTTTAAAGATTTCTTAGAGAAAAAGGATGCATCGGAATATAAGGATTTCTTCATCCGATACAAGGATTTCTGGGAAAACGGAGAACCGACAGAAGAACAGGTAGATTTGATTTATAAAAGGAAACCAAGAGCACCTTATATTGATGCAGATTTTGCTGATGGAAGCAGCGAGAAGGTCTGGTGCACCTTTGGAGAAGAACAGATTGACTTAAATGTGGAATCCGAAGCTGTTCAGAAATTTATCGAAGATACACTGGAACTGATGTGCAGTAAAAATGCTTCCATTATCCGGCTGGATGCATTTGCTTATGCCGTTAAGAAAGCGAATACAAGCTGTTTCTTTGTAGAACCGGAAATCTGGAATCTCCTGCATCGAATTGAAGCAATCGTAAAGAAACATGATGTGATAATTCTGCCGGAAATTCATGAACATTACAGTATTCAGATGAAAATTGCCAATCAGAATTTCTGGATTTACGATTTTGCACTTCCGGTGTTGGTATTGAATGCCCTTTACTTTGGAAAGGGAACTTATCTTAAGAAATGGCTGGAAATGAGTCCGAAGCATCAGTTTACCACGTTAGATACCCATGATGGAATCGGAATTGTGGATGTGAAAGATCTGATGCCGGATGAAGAAATTGACCGAACAAAGGAAATGATGTTCTCCGAAGGAGCGAATGTCAAGAAAATCTATAATACGGCAGCCTACAATAACCTAGATATTTATCAGGTGAATACAACTTACTATTCTGCACTTGGAAATCAGGATGATGCTTATCTTCTTGCCCGGGCAATCCAGTTCTTTGCACCGGGAATTCCGCAGGTCTATTATGTAGGCATGCTGGCAGGATGCAATGACCTGGAGCTTCTGGAAGCAACGAAAGAAGGCAGAAATATTAACCGCCACTATTATTCGAAGGAAGAGATTGCAAAAGAAGTAGAGCGTCCGGTGGTAAAGAAACTTTTGGAATTAATGGAATTCCGCAACAGCCATCCGGCATTTGATGTGGAAGGTGATATTGCGGTAGAACTTCCGGAAGAGGGACTGCTTGAGATTCGAAGAAGCAGCGGAGTAGACTATGCAGTATTAAAGGCAGACCTTGTGAAGAAAACATTTACCATTGAACATAGTTAGAAAATGGTGAAAAGAGGAAGGCAGATCAGATGGAGAAAAAACTGTATGCAATCGGAGAAGCACTGATTGATTTTATTCCACAGGAAAGTGGCAGACCTATGAAAGATGTCTTGGGATTCTGCCCGAAAGTAGGTGGTGCACCGGCGAATGTCTGCGGTGCATTTACCAGACTTGGTGGTAAATCTGAGATGATAACGCAGCTTGGAGATGATCCTTTTGGCGATAAAATTGAAGAAGCATTGGAAGAAAACGGAATTGGAACCAGTCATGTACTTCGTACAAAAGAGGCAAATACCTCTCTTGCCTTTGTGGCTTTAAAGGAAGATGGAAACCGGGAATTTTCTTTTTACCGAAAACCGGGAGCCGACATGCTTTTTTCAAAAGAAAAAGTAGAAGCGGATTGGTTTAAGGATGCCTATGCATTGCATTTCTGCTCCGTTTCACTGGGAGATTTTCCAATGAAGAAAGCACATAAAAAGGCAATAGAAGCTGCAACAGAGGCTGGTGCAATTATAAGCTTTGATCCAAATCTCAGGTTTGCACTCTGGGAAAATCTGGAAGATTTAAAGAAAGCAGTGCTGGAATTCCTCCCATTGGCACATGTATTAAAGCTTTCGGATGAGGAACTTTATTTCCTGACCGGAGAGGATTCGATTGAGGCAGCAAAAGAAAAGCTTTTCGTGGGAAATGTTCATCTTCTCATTTATACCAGGGGAGCAGATGGAGCAGAGTGCTATACGAAAAAAGCAAACGCACAAAGCAAGGGAAAGAAGGTAAAGGCGGTAGATACCACCGGAGCCGGGGATGCATTTATCGGCTCCTTCCTGTATCAACTCTATGCAGATGGTGTGACGGAAGCAGATTTGCCGGAACTGACTTCGGATAAGATGGCAGTATACCTTGATTTTTCTAACCGGTATTGTGCGAAGAGTGTGCAGAAAGCCGGAGCTATTGCCTCGTATCCAACCATGGTTGAAATGGAAGAATAGAATTAAGAAAACGTAATATTGTGCCCGGCGTTGGGAAAAATCAGTGCGGCGGCGCAATCAAAAAGAAATGCCAGTATCAGCAGCGTAAGAAAAATGCGTTGTAGGGGTACTGGCATTTTTTTCCATAAATGGGAGGCAATCCGCGCAAACACACAGACCCAGAGCACACCGGCGATGCCGAATCCCAGTGCAGAATAAAGACAGATATAACCGCCAAGCTGCAGTGGATAATCGTGATAATCCCAGTAACGCAGGTGGAAAACTTGGGCGAGAAACCATCCGATAAAAAGTTCTACGAAAGAGCCGAGAAGCACCGCAAGAAAAAAGACTTTGACCGGATGCTTCTGAAAGCGTCTTAAAATAAGCAGCATCAGGACAGCCCCCACACCATAGACCGGAAGCCATGGACCATAGAGAAAGCCACGGTTACAGAAAACCCCATCCTGTACATAAAAAAGCAGCACTTCCCACAGGTATCCAAGGAATGCGCCCAGAAAGAAAAAGAAAATATATTGTGTGATGGATTTAATCAGATAATCTTTACGCATACAGGGAGTATTTCCATATAATAAAGAATTATGTGCTGCCCCAAATAACAACTCAGAATATCTTGCGAAAACAAAATAGGGCTTGTCTTTCCAGGGTGGCTCAACTATAATAAAATTTAGACGCTGGGCGAGTCTCAGCAAAAATTAGGAGGAAAAACGTCCATGGATAAGGAAAAAGTTATTGTCATTGATTTTGGCGGACAGTACAACCAGCTGGTTGCAAGACGTGTCCGTGAATGCAATGTATATTGTGAAATATATTCTTACCGCACGGATATCGAGACAATCAAAGCGATGAACCCGAAGGGAATTATCCTGACCGGAGGTCCAAATAGTTGTTATGAGGCAGATTCACCAACTTACAGCAAAGAGCTTTTTGAACTTGGTATCCCGGTTCTGGGACTTTGTTACGGCGCACAGCTCATGATGCATGTGTTGGGCGGCAAGGTAGAAAAAGCACCGGTTCGTGAATATGGTAAGACAGAAGTAATGGTAGATAAGAATTCACCATTATTCCAGAATGTAGAAGAAAAGACCATTTGCTGGATGAGCCATTTTGATTATATTTCAAAGACAGCACCTGGTTTTGAAATCGTAGCACATACTGCAGACTGCCCGGTGGCAGCCGCAGAAAACCGTGAAAAAAATCTCTATGCCATCCAGTTCCACCCGGAGGTACTCCATACCAAAGAGGGAACCAAGATGCTCCACAACTTCGTGCGTGGTGTCTGTGGCTGTGCCGGAACATGGAGAATGGATTCCTTTGTGGAAAATACCATCAAGGAAATCCGTGAAAAAGTCGGTAACGGAAGAGTGCTTTTGGCATTGTCCGGTGGAGTGGATTCTTCTGTGGCAGCAGGTCTTTTATCCAGAGCAATCGGAAAGCAGCTTACCTGCGTATTTGTTGACCATGGCCTTCTTCGTAAAGACGAGGGAGATGAAGTGGAAAATGTATTCGGATCGAATGGTCAGTTTGACTTAAACTTCATCCGTGTAAATGCCCAGGAGCGTTACTATAACAAGCTTGCCGGAGTAACAGAGCCGGAAGCAAAACGTAAAATTATCGGTGAAGAATTTATCCGTGTCTTTGAAGAAGAAGCAAAGAAAATCGGAGCCGTTGATTTCCTGGCACAGGGAACCATTTATCCGGATGTGGTAGAAAGTGGTCTTGGCGGAGAATCCGCTGTCATCAAATCCCACCATAACGTAGGTGGTCTTCCGGAATATGTTGATTTCAAGGAAATCATCGAGCCATTGCGTAACCTCTTCAAAGATGAGGTTCGTAAAGCCGGTCTTGAGCTTGGAATTCCGGAGCATCTGGTATTCCGTCAGCCATTCCCAGGTCCGGGTCTTGGTATCCGAATCATCGGTGAAGTCAATGCTGAGAAAGTCCGCATCGTACAGGATGCCGATGCCATCTACCGGGAAGAAGTGGACAAGGCAGTAGCTGCTTACAAGAAAGAAAATGGCAAAGCTCCATCCTGGATGCCGAACCAGTATTTCGCAGCCCTGACCAATATGCGTTCCGTTGGAGTAATGGGCGACGAGAGAACCTACGACTACGCAGTTGCACTGCGCGCCGTAAATACCGTCGATTTCATGACCGCCGAAAGCGCAGAGATTCCATTTGCAGTACTGCAAACAGTAATGAGCCGAATCATCAACGAGGTACGCGGGGTAAACCGTGTATTCTATGATTTGACGAGTAAGCCACCTGGAACGATTGAGTTTGAATAAATC
>ULTW01037764.1_pt1 | contig 74747 bp, 68 predicted proteins | sample 1957961 | NCBI WGS metagenome assembly ULTW01 (sample SAMEA4835744, study PRJEB28245) | human gut metagenome | biome: gut microbiome; material: fecal sample | place: Denmark | collected 2008 | reverse complement strand
AAATAATCTTATATTAAATATTATATGCAAATTTTTACTTTTTCCACTTTTTGTTTTGAAGGAGTTTAAAGAACATGAAGATTATATGTAAAAAATCTAATTTATTAAACGGAGTACAGATTGTATCAAAGGCTGTATCCAATAAAACTACTATGCCTATTCTGGAATGTATATTAGTTGATGCAACAAAAGGTATCATTAAGCTGACTGCAAATGATATGGATCTTGGCATTGAAACAATCATTGAAGGTGATATAGCAGAAGGTGGTATTATTGCTATTGAAGCAAAGTTGTTTTTGGAAATGATACGTAAACTTTCTGATAATGATGTTATTATAGAAACAGATGATAATATGAATACTTTCATCTCTTGTGAAAAAGCTCATTTCAATATTGTAGGTAGATCAGGAGAAGATTTTTCCTATCTGCCGGTAATAGAAAGAGAAAATCCTGTGATCATTTCACAGTTTACTTTAAAAGAGATCATCAGACAGACTATTTTCTCTATTGCAGATAATGACACGAATAAGCTGATGACAGGAGAACTATTTGAAATCAAAGAGGATGTAATGAAGGTTGTATCTCTGGATGGACATCGTATTTCCATCCGTAATACATTCCTGAAAAATGCTTATGATTATAAAAAGGTGATCGTTCCTGGTAAGACTTTAAATGAAATCAGTAAAATCTTGTCAGGAGATGCGGATAAAGATGTCAGCATCTATTTTACAGATAAGCATATTATATTTGAATTTGATCAGACGATTGTTGTTTCCAGACTGATCGAGGGAGAGTATTTCAAAGTAGATCAGATGATTTCCTCTGATTATGAAACAAAAGTAAAGATCAATAAGAAAGAGCTTTTAAACTGTATCGACAGAGCAACACTTATGGTAAAAGAAGGAGATAAGAAGCCGATCATTATTGATATCAATGATGATAGTATGGAGCTTCGTATCAATTCTACAATCGGAAGTATGAATGAAAAAATAGATATCAGAAAAGAAGGAAAGGATCTGATGATAGGATTCAATCCTAAATTTATGATTGATGCATTAAAGGTAATTGATGATGAAGAAATTGAAATGTTCATGGTAAATCCGAAAGCACCGTGTTTCATCAAGGATGAAAAGGATACATATCTGTATCTGATCCTTCCTGTTAATTTTAATGTCATCAAATGATAGATTCAATAAAAAGAGAGAGATTCATAGATGGAAGAATTAAAAATAAAAGATGAATTTATAAAGCTTGGGCAGGCTTTAAAACTTTCCGGGATTGCTGCCTCCGGTATTGATGCCAAGATCATGATACAGGACGGAGAAGTGAAATATAATGGAAAGATTGAGCTGCAGAGAGGGAAGAAGGTATATCCGGGAGATACCTTTGAAGCAGCGGGAAAGCAATTTGTAGTAGTAAAGTAGGTTAAACTGTGATCATAAAATCTATTAAGCTTGAAAATTTCAGAAATTATGAAAGTCTGGAGCTTTCTTTTGAGAAAGGAACCAATATTCTGTATGGTGATAATGCACAGGGAAAAACCAATGTATTAGAGGCTGTTTACCTTTCAGCTACTACAAAATCTCACAAAGGAAGCAAAGATAAAGAGATGATAAGATTCGGGCAGGAGGAAGCACATATCCGCACGAATCTGGATAAAGAGGGAATGGAATACAGAGTTGATATGCATCTGAAAAAAAGCAAATCAAAAGGAATTGCAGTCAACGGACAGCATTTAAAGAAAGCAGCACAGCTGCTTGGTCTTTTAAATGTGGTGTTTTTCTCGCCGGAGGATCTTTCCATTATAAAGAACGGTCCTTCAGAGAGAAGAAGATTTGTTGATATGGAACTCTGTCAGATTGATAAATATTATCTTTATAATCTCAACCAGTATAATAAAATAGTGAATCAGAGAAATAAGCTGCTGAAGGATTTTTATCATAATACGGATATTTCCGAAACACTTCATGTGTGGGATATGCAGCTTGTTACATATGGAAAACAGATCATTGAAAGAAGAAAAGAATTTGTAGATCAGCTCAATGAGATCATTTATGGAATACATAAAAATCTTTCCGGTGATCGGGAAGAGCTTGTGATCGTTTATGAGCCGGATAAGGAAGCAGAAAATTTAGAAAATGCTCTGCGGATTTCCCGTGAGAAGGATATCAAGTATAAAATGACATCCGTTGGACCGCACAGAGATGATTTCAGCTTTGTGGTAAACGGTGTAGATATCAGAAAGTACGGTTCGCAGGGACAGCAGAGAACAGCGGCTTTATCTTTGAAGCTTTCGGAAATAGAGCTGGTGAAAAAAGTGACCGGTGATAATCCGGTACTTCTGTTAGACGATGTGTTGTCTGAACTTGACAGTAACAGACAGAACTATCTGTTAAATAATATAGGAAATATCCAGACGATCATTACCTGTACGGGTCTGGATGAATTTATCAATAACAGATTTTCCATTGATAAAATATTTAAGGTAACAAATGGCAGGATAGAATCAGAGAATTAGTGTTATAGGAGGCAGAGCATGAGTGAAAATTACGGAGCAGATAATATTCAGATATTAGAAGGACTTGAGGCTGTCCGTAAAAGACCGGGAATGTACATCGGAAGTACTTCTTCGAGAGGTTTACATCATCTTGTATATGAAATAGTAGACAATTCCGTTGATGAAGCGCTTGCCGGTTATTGTACGGAAATCCGTGTTTTTATCAATGAAGATAATTCTATTACCGTTATAGATAACGGTCGAGGTATTCCTGTCGGTATCAATCATAAAGCAGGTATTCCTGCAGTTGAAGTTGTATTTACGATTTTACATGCAGGCGGAAAATTCGGCGGTGGCGGATACAAGGTATCCGGTGGTCTGCACGGCGTTGGTGCTTCTGTTGTCAATGCGCTTTCCAACTGGCTGGAAGTACAGATTTACAATGAAGGTAAGATTTACCAGCAGCGGTATGAAAAGGGACATGTATGTTATCCGCTGAAGGTAGTTGGAGAATGTGATAAAGAGAAGACCGGTACAAAGGTTACATTCTTACCGGATGATACTATTTTTGAAGATACAGTTTACGATCATGATATTTTAAAGCAGAGACTGCGGGAAATGGCATTTCTGACTAAGAATCTGAAGATCGTTCTGACTGATAAAAGAGAAGAAAATTATGAAAAAGTGTTCCACTATGAAGGTGGTATCAAGGAATTTGTCAAATACTTAAATTCCAGCAAAACACCGCTTTATGAGGATATACTTTACTTTGAAGGAAAAAAAGACGGTGTTTATGTGGAAGTTGCGATGCAGCATAATGATTCCTATAATGAATCAGCCTTCAGCTTTGTAAATAACATCAATACACCGGAAGGTGGTACACATCTTGCAGGCTATCGAAATGCCCTGACAAAAACATTCAATGATTATGCCAGAAACAATAAGCTGTTAAAAGACAGTGAAGCAAATCTTTCCGGTGAAGATATCAGAGAAGGTCTGACTGCTATTGTTTCTATCAAGATTGAAGATCCGCAGTTTGAAGGACAGACGAAACAAAAGCTTGGTAACTCCGAAGCAAGAGGAGCTGTGGATTCCGTAGTCAGCGAGCAGCTTACTTATTATCTTGAGCAGAATCCTGCAGTTGCAAAGATCATCTGTGAAAAATCCATCATGGCGCAGCGTGCCAGAGATGCAGCCAGAAAAGCAAGAGATCTGACAAGAAGAAAAACGGCTTTGGGAGATACAGCACTTCCGGGTAAACTGGCAGACTGTTCCGATAAGGATCCGAAAAACTGTGAAATTTATATTGTAGAGGGAGATTCCGCCGGCGGATCCGCAAAGACAGCCAGAGACCGTGCAACACAGGCTATTCTTCCACTTCGTGGTAAGATTTTAAATGTAGAAAAGGCAAGACTTGACCGTATTTATGGAAATGCGGAGATCAAAGCAATGATCACTGCATTTGGTACCGGTATTCATGAAGATTTTGATATTTCCAAGCTTCGTTATCATAAGATCATCATTATGACTGATGCTGATGTGGACGGTGCACATATTGCGACATTGATGCTCACATTTATTTATCGTTTTATGCCTGAGCTGATCAAGCAGGGATATGTGTATCTGGCACAGCCACCGCTTTACAAGCTGGAGAAAAATAAAAAGATATGGTATGCCTACAGTGATGAAGAACTTGACAAGATTTTAAATGAAGTAGGACGTGATCAGAATAACAGGATCCAGCGTTACAAAGGTCTTGGTGAAATGGATGCAGAGCAGCTTTGGGAAACAACCATGGATCCGGAAAGACGTGTATTATTAAAGGTTGTGATCGATGATGAAGCAGAATCTGAGCTTGATCTTACTTTTACAACACTGATGGGTGATAAAGTAGAGCCAAGACGTGAGTTTATTGAAGAAAATGCCAAATTTGTAAAGAATCTGGATATTTAGTTTAGGAGGAAAGTCATGGATGAAATGATGGATCAGAATATATTTGATAAGGTCAAGCATGTTGACCTGAAAAAGACAATGGAAACCTCCTATATCGATTATGCGATGAGTGTTATTGCATCGAGAGCGCTTCCGGATGTCAGAGATGGTTTAAAGCCGGTACAAAGGCGTGTTCTTTATTCTATGATCGAGCTGAATAACGGACCGGATAAGCCACATCGTAAAAGTGCACGTATCGTCGGTGATACAATGGGTAAATATCATCCACACGGTGACAGCTCTATTTACGGAGCACTTGTCAACATGGCACAGGAATGGTCAACACGTTATCCACTGGTAGACGGTCACGGTAACTTCGGTTCTGTGGATGGAGACGGTGCAGCAGCCATGCGTTACACAGAAGCAAGACTTTCCAAGATTTCCATGGAGCTTCTTGCGGATATTAACAAAGATACGGTTGATTTTGTTCCAAACTTTGATGAAACAGAAAAAGAGCCTTCCGTACTGCCAAGCCGTTATCCGAATCTGCTTGTAAACGGTACAACAGGTATTGCAGTTGGTATGGCAACCAATATTCCGCCACACAACTTAAGAGAAGTGGTAGATGGTGTTATAAAGATCATTGATAACAAGGTTGATGAAGACAGAGATACTGATATTGAAGAAATACTGCCTATCATCAAAGCACCGGATTTTCCGACCGGTGCAGTGATCCTTGGCACAAAGGGCTGCGAGGAAGCATATCGGACAGGCCGCGGTAAGATCAGAGTCAGAGCTGTCAGCAATATTGAGACAATGCCAAACGGAAAAAACAGGATCGTAGTCACTGAGCTTCCGTATATGGTAAATAAAGCTAATCTGATCATAAAGATTGCAGAGCTTGTAAAGCTGAAAAAAATAGACGGTATCACAGATCTTCGTGATGAATCAAGCAGGGAAGGTACGAGAGTTGTCATTGAGCTCAGAAAAGATGTTAATCCGAATATTATACTGAACCAGCTTTATAAACATACACAGCTTCAGGATACATTTGGTGTGATCATGCTAGCTCTTGTGGATAATCAGCCGAAAGTATTGAATCTTCTGGATATGCTCAAGTATTACTTAAAGCATCAGGAAGAAGTTGTAACAAGAAGAACAAAATATGATCTGAATAAAGCAGAAGAAAGAGATCATATTTTACAGGGTTTACTGATTGCACTGGATAATATCGATGAAGTAATAAAGATCATCAGAGGCAGTGCAAATACACAGGTTGCAAAAGAAAATTTAATAAACCGCTTCGGTCTTTCCGATGCACAGGCACAGGCGATCGTCGATATGAGACTTCGTGCCCTGACAGGTCTGGAAAGAGAGAAGTTAGAGGCAGAACATGCAGAACTGGTAAAAAGGATTGCAGAGCTTAAAGCTATTTTGGGTGATGAAAAGCTTCTGTTAGGTGTTATCAAGACAGAAATTAAATCAATTGCCGATAAATACGGTGACGACAGAAGATCCAAAATAGGATTTGATGAATTCGATATCAGTATGGAAGATATGATACCGAGAGAAAATACAGTCATTGCCATGACATCCCTTGGCTATATCAAGCGTATGACAGTTGATAATTTCCGTGCACAGAACAGAGGCGGTAAGGGAATCAAGGGAATGCAGACGATCGAAGATGATTATATCGAAGATCTTTTGATGATGCATACGCATTACTATATTATGTTCTTTACAAATTTCGGACGTGTTTATCGTATGAAGGGATATGAGATTCCGGAAGCAGGCAGAACTGCAAGAGGTACAGCAATTATCAATCTGTTGCAGCTTAACCCGGGAGAAAAGGTAAATGCAGTCATTCCGATTCCGGATGACCATGAGCTTACCGGCAAAAATCTCTTTATGGTAACGAAAAACGGTATTGTAAAGAAAACACCGATCGATGAATTTGACCATATCCGTAAAAACGGTCTTGCTGCGATCAATTTAAGAGATGATGACGAACTGATCGAAGTGAAACTGACTGATAAAGATACAGAAATATTCCTGGTAACAAAAAATGGTATGTGTATCCGTTTTAAGGAAACAGATGTCAGAGCAACGGGAAGAACTTCCATGGGTGTAATCGGTATGAATCTGACAGATCAGGATGAGATTATTGGTATGCAGCTTGATCATCAGGGAGACAGTCTTCTGATCGTATCCGAAAAAGGTATGGGCAAGAGAACATATCTGGATGAGTTTACCGTACAAAAACGTGGCGGTAAAGGTGTAAAATGCTATAAGATCACAGATAAGACAGGATATGTAGTCGGTGTGAAAGCAGTCAATGATGATCATGAAATCATGATGATCACAACAGAAGGTATCATTATCCAGCTTCGTATGGAAGATGTATCAACACTTGGACGTATCACATCCGGTGTTAAGATGATCAATCTGGATGAAAATGTAAAAGTTGCTAAAATTGCGAAAGTACGCGAAAAAGTTTCTGATGGAGATCATGAGATAGAAAATATAGAAGATATGGAAAATGCTGATGAAATTATGAATGCAGAGAAAGAAAACTTTCCGGAGGATGAAGAATAATGGAAGCATATGATGTATTTAAGGATCTTGCGATTATCATAATTTTTGCAAAGTTTTTTGGTATTTTAGCACGAAAATGTAAAGCGCCACAGGTTGTAGGTGAAATTGTGGCAGGTCTGCTGATCGGACCGAGTGTACTCGGTCTGGTAGATCAGACGGATTTTATAATACAGATGGCGGAGATCGGTGTTGTACTTCTGATGTTCAGCGCCGGACTCGGTACAGATCTGAAGGAGCTTTTAAAAACAGGACCTGTTGCTTTTCTGATCGCCTGCTGCGGTGTATTTGTTCCACTTGTACTTGGAGCAGTCTTTTATATCTGCTATTACGGTGCACAGCCATGGGGCAGCGAAGGCTTTTACAAGGCAGTCTTTATCGGTACGATCATGACTGCAACGAGTGTCAGCATTACAGTTTCTTCCCTGAAGGAAATGGGAAAGCTGAAAACAAAGGTTGGTACAACGATTTTAAGTGCAGCTATCATTGATGATGTCATTGGTATTATGGTTCTGACATTTGTTATCGGATTTAAAGATCCTGAGACGGAGCCGTCTAAAGTAGTGATCAGTACAGTATTATTCTTTGTATTTGCGATCGTTGTCGGATTTATCAGCTATAAGGTATTTAAAATCGTGGATAAAAGATATCCACATACAAGAAGAATTCCGATCGCCGGACTTGCTTATTGTTTCGCATTTGCTTATATAGCAGAGCATTTTTTTGGCATAGCGGATATTACAGGTGCTTATTTTGCCGGTATTATTCTTTGCAGTATCAATGATTCCGATTATATAGCGGAAAAGATGGATATTAACTCCTATATGTTATTTGGTCCTGTTTTCTTTGCTTCCATCGGATTGAAAACAGATATTGATGATATGAATCTTCCGATTCTTCTGTTTTCTATCGGATTTGTTATTGTAGCATTGGTTGCTAAGATTATCGGATGTGGTCTGATGGCAAAAATCTGCAAATTCAGTTTTGGAGATTCCATAAAGATTGGTGTTGGTATGATGACAAGAGGTGAGGTAGCACTGATCGTAGCACAGAAAGGGCTTTCTGTCGGACTGGTAGAGCCGGTTTATTTTACATCGGTTATTCTGTTGATCATCGTTTCTTCAATCGCAACGCCGATTTTACTGAAGGTGCTGTTTTCAAAAGAGCAGAAGGCAGCTTGTGAGAGTGCATAGCAAGGAACAATCCGTAGGCATCAAAGTCGGGAACTTTTAAATCTTACATCATAAAATAAAAATCACTGTAATCATCTTTATTTGATTGATTACAGTGATTTTTTATTATCTTGATTTTACATAGTAAACATCTAAATTCTTGCTATTTGAAGAACTGTTGTATTTCTTTTTACCGAATTTTACTTTATTTGCTTTGACATAATAGAAGTTATTTTTAGCTTTCGGATTGTATTTCACATTTGCATTTGTGCCTTTTACATTCTTGGCAACGACTTTCCATTTACCCTTTAAAGAAGTTTTCCAGTAAACTGTATAGGATTTTGCACCGGTAACTTTAGTCCAGTTTAATTTTCCGGATGTTGCGTATCTGTTTGCTCTGACGATCTTTTTCGGAACTGCGCCCGGAATATATTTCTTTGTGGATGACCATGCACTGTATTTTTTCTGACCGTTGATCTCAACGTAAGATCTCATTCTGTACTGGAATGGCTGTGTAAATAGTTTTTTGTTATAAATACCCTTATAAGATGCATAGATGCTTACATTTTCTTTTGCAATTTTTTTATTCTTTGCATTTTTAATTTCCAGTTCGTAACCATCTGTATTGTCTGTCGTAGAAGTAGCATTCCATGTGAAGTAGGTTGTATAACCGCTACGCTGTTTGATGGATACACTATTCGGAGCAGTCGGAATTGTTTTGCATTTTTTGGAATTATAGTTGGATGAAGTAGTTGCATAATAATCTGTTCCTGCAGTTTTACGAAGCGGCTGTACAAATATATAGAACGAAACATTTGGCTGTGTCTGTAAAGTAACAGAGCAGTTTGTTGTTGTTCCGTAAGCCTGTGCAGTGCTTGTGCTGGAAGAATTACCAAGATAGATCAGGTAGTGTGTAGCACCTGTAACAGGAGCCCAGGAAACTGTAACCGAATTATTTGTGGCATCTGTCTGTGAGACAGCTGAAATGCTGTCAGGTGCTGTGTTAAATTCAATAGCATTTGACCATGCAGCAGGTGTATAGGTTTTATAGTTGGCATACTGCTGATAAGTATCTACAGAACAGATCTGTGCGTAATAAGTAGTACCAAGTGTAAGACCGGAAATATAAATCTCGTTTCTGGTAGTTCTTTCGTAGTTAAATGTCGTTGCATTTGGTGTTGCAGCATATCGGATAATAAATCCGTATGCGCCGCTCTGGGCAGTCCATCCCAGTTCTACTGATCTTGTAGATGCGCTGGTCTGTTTCAGATCAGTCGGTGGCTGGGCTGCTTTTACATTTGCAGGCTCTAAGAAAACCGTGATCAGAAGAGCCATTGCAGCAATGAGCCACAATTTGTGTAATTTTTTACTTGTTTCTTTCATGAAATCCTCCCTCTTAAATAATGGATCAAAAATAAGCAATAACTTTTATTTTTGAAAATAATAGTGATACTTTAAATGTACCTAAAGTAGCGCATAACGTCAATATAGGACATGATAAAATATAAAAGGAAGTATTGTACAGAATACACAAATTGTATAAAGAAGAATAAAAAATAAGCACCGTCCCCATGGCTCAAGTCCACAAAAACAGTGCTTCTCATGCGCGATCAGGGGCTCGAACCCTGGACACCCTGATTAAGAGTCAGGTGCTCTACCAACTGAGCTAATCGCGCTTATTGCAAATGTCTTATTTACAACGCAAGAATGATTATAGTATAATAAACCTTAGTTTGCAAGCCTTTTTTTGAAAAAAATAAAAAAAAATTAAAAATAAGTGAAAAAGAAAGAAAAACAAGAGGAAATTTGAAATGATCATTGATTCACATGCACATTATGATGATGAAGCGTTTGAAGAAGACAGAGATAATTTATTAGAGTCCATGCAGAGTAATGGAATTGAAAAGATCATCAACGTCGGTGCCAATATAAAAGGAAGCAGGGCTTCTATAGCATTATCCGAGCAGTATCCTTTTATTTATGCGGCAGTTGGTGTCCATCCGAGTGATACGGAAGAATTGAATGAAGAAAAGATGGCATGGCTGAAAGAGGTGTCCAAAAAAGAAAAGGTAGTGGCGATCGGAGAAATCGGACTGGATTATTACTGGCCGGAGCCTGACAGAGAAATACAGAAAAAATGGTTTATCAGACAAATGGAGCTGGCACAGGAAGTTAATTTGCCTGTTATTATCCATTCCAGAGATGCAGCACAGGATACGATTGAAATTTTAAAGCAGTTTCCGGCAAATGGTGTGATTCATTGTTATTCTTATACGAAGGAATCCGCAAAGGAATTTTTGAAAATGGGATACTATTTCGGTATCGGAGGGGTGCTTACCTTTAAGAATGCCAAAAAGCTGAAAGAAGCGGTAATGGAAATTACGATGGATAGGATCTTATTGGAAACAGACAGTCCATATCTTGCACCGGAACCAAACCGCGGAAAAAGAAATTCTTCTCTGAATATTCCTTATGTGGTAAAGGAGCTGGCACAGCTGAAAGGAATAACCGAAGAAGAAGTGATAAATATTACAACAGAAAATACAAAGAGATTATTTCATCTGGTATAATGAAAGCATGAAATAAAATATTTCATGTGGCATTATCTTATAAAATGAAAAATGAAAAAGGAAAAAGAAAATGGCTAACTTAGGAAATCCATCGGGAACGATAGAAATATTACAAAAATATAATTTTAATTTTCAGAAAAAATTCGGGCAGAATTTTCTGATTGATCCGAGAGTGCTCGATAAGATCATAGATGCGGCAGAGATCACAGAAGACGATATGGTGCTGGAAATCGGACCGGGCATCGGTACGATGACACAGTATCTGGCAGAGCATGCAAGAGAAGTAGTTGCGGTGGAGATTGATAAAAATCTGATTCCTATTCTGGAAGATACCTTGTCTGCCTATGAGAATGTCACGGTGATCAATGAGGATATTTTAAAAGTAGATATCAGAAAGCTGGCAGATGAAAGAAATCATGGAAATCCGATCAAAGTGGTGGCAAATCTGCCTTATTATATTACGACACCTATCATTATGGGGCTGTTTGAAAATCATGTACCGCTGAAAAGCATTACGATCATGGTACAGAAGGAAGTAGCGGATAGAATGCAGACAGGACCAGGTTCAAAAGACTATGGTGCATTATCGCTTGCTGTGCAGTATTATGCAAAGCCGGAAATTGTTGCAAATGTTCCGCCAAACTGCTTTATCCCAAGACCGAATGTGGGAAGCGCGGTGATCAGACTGACGAGATATGAAGAAGCACCTGTTTTTGCAGAGGATGAACATCATATGTTTTCTCTGATCCGGGCAAGCTTTAACCAGAGAAGGAAAACACTCGTAAACGGCCTGACAAACGGTGGTGTGGCACAGAAGGAGCAGGTTCTTTGGGCACTTTCCGAGATGAACCTGCCTGCTACGATCAGGGGAGAAGCACTGACACTTTCCCAGTTTGCAACCCTTTCCAATTTGTTGCTTTCCATGGCAAAAGAACAACAGAAAATTCACAGTTAAAACATGGTTATTATTTTGACACAGGTATATGACTATGTTAAACTAAAACGGAATATGAATGTTAAAAAACAGTTCTTATCATTAAATTGAGGTGAAAGAAATTGGATAAATACGAATATCGGATCAGGGCAGAGGAGATCAATGCGCTGATCGAGCAGAAGGACTACATACAGGCAGTAAAAATAGCAGATACGATCGACTGGAGAAGGGTCAGAAGCGTTGTAATGCTCTGCAAGGTAAGTGAGCTTTATAAGATCAACAGACGATACGAAGAAAGTAAAGAAGTTTTATTATTAGCTTATGATCTGCAGCCGGGATCACGTAAGATCGTGTATTCGCTTTGTGAACTTTCAATCAAGCTGGAAGAAACGGTACAGGCTGTTGAATATTATAAAGAGTTTATCCAGATCGCGCCGAGAGATACAGGACGTTTTATTTTACAGTATAGGTTGTATGAAGCACAGGATGTCAGTCTGGAAGAACGCATCGCTGTACTTGAGGAATATAAGAAAAGAGATTATCGGGAAAAATGGGCATATGAGCTGGCTTATCTGTATCACAGGATCGGACTTGCCACAAGATGTGTGGAAGAATGTGATGAACTGGTTTTATGGTTTGGAGAAGGCAAGTATGTCATAAAAGCGTTAGAACTTAAGATGCTGCACGCACCTCTGACGCCGGAGCAGCAGGAAAAATACAATGCAAGATTTGCGGTACCGGAACCGGAAGAGAAAGTGCAGGAAGAGCAGGAGCCTTCTATGCCGATCGAGATCAAATCTGTAGAAGCTGCAGGTGTGATCACAGCGGAAATTCCAACAAAAGAAGTAGAAGCGGAAATAGAGGCTGAAGATCTGTATCCACAGGAAGAAGCAGAAACTGAGAAAGAGGCTGCTGAGGAAGAGCCTGAAGAACCAGAAATATCTGCTGAAAGTGAAGACATGGAATCTGTAGATTCTGCAGAGACAGAAGCAGACGAAGATGCTGACATGAAGATCGTAAGTCCTGATATTGATGATATTCAGGTAAAGACGATCGATGTCGGTGATGAATACAGCACGATCAATCTGCAGGAGGCACTTGCAAAGAACATAGCGGAAATGCTGGCAGAAGAGGATATGGAAGCATCCGATGCAACAAAGGCACTTCCGGTGGATTCTATTTTTCAGGCAACAACACAGAAAATAGAAGATATGCCTGCTTTCAGGGAAGAAGAGAAGAAGGAAGAGCAAAAAGCAGAGCCGGCGCCTGAATCTGTGGAAGAAGAAGTTACAGGAATAGAAAACACTGAGCAGGATAACGAGTCTGCAGAAGTAGCAGAGATTTCCTCAGAGGAGAAAGAAACAGTAGAGGAACCGGAAGAGGAAGTTTCAGAGACTGAAGTATCAGAAGAAATTCCTGAGACAGAAGAACTGGAAGAAATCGAGGAAGCAGAACCGGTAGAGGAGTCAGCAGAAGAACCGGAAACTGCAGCAGAACAAGAGCCGGAGCAGGAATCCATCGAAAAGAAAATTACAGAGGGTATCACAGAAGTAGAAGATACTGAACCTGTAGAAATAACAGAGATTTCCACAGAAGAGGAATCTGTAGAAACCGAAGAAGCAGAAGAAATCCCGGAAAAAGAAGAACCGGAAGATATCAAACCACTTCTGTTTGGCGGGGACAAACCGTTACCGGAAGCACTGATCCAGGCAGTTCAGACTGTCGCAATGGAAGCAGCAAAGGAAGCGGCCAAAGAGGCTGCAAAGCAGGCAGCACAGGAAGTGGCACATGAAGCAGTAGAAGCCATTAAGGAAATGACGCCTGCTAAAGAGGTTGCGGAAGAAGAAACAGAAGCAGAAACGATTAAAGAAGAAGAAACACTTGTAAAAGAGCCGGAACCGATGGTGGAAAAACAGATCACCGGTCAGCTCAGCTTTGCAGATATCATGGCAGAATGGGAAGAAACCAAAAAAGCCAATGAAGAAAAGCATTTACAGGAAATGAAGCAGCGTGTTTTGGAGCAGACAGGTCCTCTGTTATCGGATTTTGATGCAGCAGCAAGAGCCAGTGTCCAGTCAGATCTGGATATGATCAATCCGGTTCTTGATGTATTCTCCGATACGGATGATCTTGCTACGGAAGTAGAAGATGCATTAAAGGAAGAAACAGCAGAAGAAAAGACCGAGACAGAAGAACCGGTTGAAGTAGAAGAGCCGGCAGCAGAGGATGTTGATCTGCCTGAAGAAGAATCTGTAGAAGATATTGTTGCTTCCGTAGAACAGACAGATTATGTGGCTGAACCGGAACAGGAAGAATCTGTGGAAAAAAATGATATAGAATCCGGAACAGAAACAGATCCTGTATCAGATGAAGAGACAGAGGAAACAGAAGAAGAATTACAGGATCGTCCGAATAAATTTAATACAGCAGAGATCAACGGTCTGGAAGCCAAGCTGATGACAGCACTTGAAAACCAGCATTATGATACAAGCAGTATGCAAATGCAGGCTCTGGAAGAGGAGATGGAACAATCCGAAAAAGATTCCAGACCGGAGGATTATATTTCATTATCCGAGATCGAAAAGCAACAGGAAGCTGTTCTGGCAGAAAAACAGGAAGAGAAGCCGGACAGTCCGGAAAAGCGTACGCTGACGAAAGCAGAAAAGGAAATGTTTGGTGCGATCGCGCAGACAAAAGAGCTGCAGGAACAGATCGCATATGCACTGGATACTATTTCACTCGTTCCGTTTACCGGTAATGTGATCATTACAGGAGATAAAGGAACAGGCGCTCTGACGATCGCGCAGAATATTGCACTGGATATGCGGTCAAATGATTCTTTCACAGGAAATACAGAAACTCTGACAGCAGAGGAACTGGATCAGAAGGATATTACGACATTATTTGAAAAAACAGCAAATGGTGCGATCATCATCGACCATGCAGGGGATATCAAGCAGTCTGTATGCCAGAGTATGTTAAAAGCCTGTGATGAAATGCAGGGGAAAGGCATTCTGCTTATCCTGACAGATACAAAGCAGGATATGGACAGACTGATCCGTATGAACCCGAAGGTGCAGGATTACTTTAATGTCAAGATAGACATTCAGGTTCTGGATAATGACGGACTTGTAAACTTTGGACGGGAATATGCAAGAGAGCAGGAATATTCCATTGATGATATGGGTGTTCTCGCGCTTTATAACCGGATCGAGGAAAGACAGACAAACGAGCATGCGGTTACAGTAGAGGAAGTAAAAGAGATCATTAACGAAGCAATCAAACATGCGGACAAAAAGAACATCTCCCATTTTATGGATGTTGTTTTTGCGAAGCGGTATGATAAAGAAGATATGATCGTATTAAGAGAGAAGGATTTTATAAAAAAATAGAAAAGGGGTTAAGGTATGACAGAAAGCAAAAAACAGGATTGTCCGGTTATAATCACCGAGGCAGACGCTTATCTTTTTGCGCAGGGTACACATTATGAAATCTATGAAAAAATGGGTGCACATGAGGCAGAAATAGATGGGCAGAAGGGAGTTTACTTTGCAGTATGGGCACCAAATGCCAAGTATGTTAATGTAATCGGTTCTTTTAATAACTGGGATATCTTCAAGGATAATATGGATCGTATTTCAGAGGGAGGTATTTTTGCATTATTTATTCCGGGCGCAAAGATTGGGGATATGTATAAATATGTGATCACGACAAGTGATGACAGAAAGTTATACAAAGCAGATCCATACGGCAATTATGCACAGCTCAGACCGGATAATGCATCTATTGTAACAGATCTTTCCGGTTTCAAATGGACAGATTCCGTATGGCAGACAGAAAAGCAGACAAAAGATATTTTAAAGCAGCCTATGGCAATTTATGAATGTCATATCGGTTCCTGGATGAAGCATCCGGTCAGTGATCCGGAGAAGGAAACCGGATTTTATAATTACCGCGAATTTGCAGATCATTTTGTAGAATACTGCAAGGATATGAAATATACGCATGTGGAGCTGATGGGAATTTCAGAGCATCCGTTTGACGGTTCCTGGGGCTATCAGGTAACAGGCTATTATGCACCGACTTCCCGTTACGGAACGCCGGAAGATTTCATGTATCTGGTCAATACCTTACATAAGCATCATATCGGTGTTATTCTGGACTGGGTTCCGGCGCATTTTCCAAAGGATGAATTCGGTCTGGCAAATTTTGACGGAACATGTCTGTATGAGCATCCGGATGCCAGAAGAGGAGAACATCCCGACTGGGGAACAAAGATCTTTAATTATGGAAGACATGAGGTCAGCAACTTCCTGATCGCCAATGCCATGTTCTGGGTCAATAAATTTCATATTGACGGGCTCAGAGTAGATGCGGTAGCTTCCATGTTATATTTGGATTACGGCAGAGAAAACGGACAATGGCTGCCAAATGAATTCGGTAATAATAAAAATCTGGATGCGATCGAATTTTTCCGTCATCTGAATTCCATGATGAAGAAAAAATATCCGGGCACAATGATGATCGCAGAGGAATCCACTGCATGGCCGCTTGTAACAGGCGATCCAAAGGAAGGCGGACTTGGCTTTACCTTCAAATGGAATATGGGCTGGATGCATGATTTCTGTTCTTATATGAGCCTCGATCCGATCTTCAGAAAAGATAATCATTATAAACTGACATTTGCCATGAGCTATAACGAAAGCGAAAATTATATTCTGCCGCTTTCCCATGATGAGGTTGTGCACCTGAAATGCTCTATGCTCAATAAAATGCCGGGCTTTTATAAAGATAAATTCGCAAATCTGCGAGTAGGATATACTTATATGTTCACACATTGCGGTAAGAAGCTTCTGTTTATGGGACAGGATTTCGGACAGGACTGCGAATGGTCGGAAGAAAGAGAGCTGGAGTGGCATTATCTCGAAGATAAAGAGCACAGCTCCATGAAATATTATACGCAGAAGCTGCTGGAGATCTACAACAAATACCCATGTCTGTCTGAAAATGACAATAACTGGAAGAGCTTTGAATGGATCAATGCGGATGATAAGGACAGAAGCATTTACAGCTATATGAGAAAATCGGAAAATGGCAGAAATAATATACTGGTCGTTTTGAATATGACACCAATGGAACGGAAAGACTATCAGCTCGGTGTTGATAAAAAGAAAAAGTATAAACTGCTTTTAAACAGCGATGATGTGGATTTTGGTGGAAACGGTGGTACAATTCCGAAAGAAATCACTGCAAAAGCAGTGAAATGTGATAACAAACCATATTCCCTGACATTTGATCTGCCGGCTTATGGTGCTGCATTGTTCTTGTTTTAAACAGCATTCTCTTTAGAAAAAAGAAAAAGAATCCGAAATAAAAGGTAAGCACATTGTGCTTACCTTTTTTGTAGTGAGGAAGGAAATCAAGCACAAGCGAAGCTTGTATTTGATTTCACCCGAACGTACAACGAGAAAATCGTAAAGTGCGAAGCACGACTGACGGCAAGACCGGCAGGATTTTTGAGTTATGGCGACAAGGAAAGAAACCCAGAAAAGAGGATCCTATGAGAATCAACTTTACGAATATACAGGTCAATCAGGAAAAAGAAATATCAAAAGCACAGACAGCAGAAAAGAAAGAGATAAGAGCTGCTGCTGTATTTGCAGAAAATCCGTTTTCAGCTACGCAGACAAAACAGGGTATTTACGATAAACAGGGAAAAACGATGGAGGATATCCAGGCAGAAACTTCTTATGTGGATACTGCTTCTTTAAAAGATTATATGACAGTCATGGCAAATACCATGTCTGCGGATGATTATCAGACACTTGTAAAGGACGGCGTAAATCCGGGCAGGATCGAAGCAGGTGATGCTGTTACGATCATGGATCACATCAAGGCGGAAATGGCAAAATCCGGTACTGTGATCACAGGTTTTAACAGCAGTGATGATTTTTCACTGGATAAGCTGACAGCACTTGCCGGTGATGCAGGTTATGCACAGAGTCTGATGGCAGCATTTTCCGAAAATGACATTCCACCTACGGAAGACAATGTAAGGGAAGCGGTAGATGCAAAAGATCTTGCCATGCAGATCGGTGATGTTACGGATGATATGAAGCAGTATCTTTTGGAAAATGAACTGCCGGTTACGATTGAAAATACATATAAAGCGAAATTTGCCGCCACCTATCAGGGACAGGAAAAGGATCAGGCAGTGGCAGCAGATCCTGCATTTGCCAAGCAGATAGGCAGTGTGATTGAAGAAGCAGGGCTTGTTGCGGATGAACAGACAAAAGCAGATTGTATGTGGCTTGTCGGAAGAGATATTCCACTGACAGCGGAGCATCTTCTGCTGCTGCAGGATATGAATCGCATGGAGCAGGGGAATGAAGCTGCTGTTACAGAAAAGATAGTAGAAGCGTTAAAAGAAGGAAAAGCACCGAAAGAAGCACTTCTTGCCGGAGAAAGCCTTCTGGAAAAAGCAGAAAAGATCATGGATGAGGCTGCTTCTATCAGTGATGAAGCTGTTGATAAGGTTGTTTCTAAGGGACAGATCTGTAATATCCGGAATCTGGCAAAAGCACAGGACGATCTGGAGATGCAGAAAGAAGCTTCCGTTTCATCCGGTGATGTTATGGAAACGGATGTGCAGCTGTCCGGGCAGCAGATCCATGCAAGGCGTGTTATGGAAGAAGTACGGCTTCAGATGACAGTCAGAGCCAATCTGCTTCTCTTACAGAGCGATTATGCGATTGATACACAGCCAATCGAGGATCTTGTGGAAAACCTTAAGAAAATAGAGCAGCAAAGTGGAGAAACCATGGGAATTTCTCTTCCGGATGAAGCGATGGATGAGGTTTGGAAGGAAAACAGCCATAAGATTATGCAGATCGGTCAGATGCCTGCAGCAATCCTCGGCCCGATCGGCAGACAGATCGGCGGTTATCAGCTTTCCGGTATTTATGAGGCAGGTCTGAGCCGTCAGAGCCAGTACCAGAAGGCAGGAGAAAGTTATGAAGCACTGATGACACAGCCAAGAGCGGATCTGGGAGATTCCATCAAAGATGCGTTCCGGAATGTAGATGATCTGCTTTTCGAAAACGAAATGGAAGCTACGGATGCAAACAGAAGAGCTGTCCGTATTTTAGCTTATAACCGGCAGGAGATCACAAAAGAGAATATTGAAGAAGTAAGATACGCAGATGCAAAGCTGCAGAACTTGCTATCTGAAATGACACCTGCCAGAGTGCTTCAGATGATACGGGAAGGGGTCAATCCGCTGGAGGAGACAGTGGATGAGCTGACTGCTTATCTGCAAAATCAGCAGACAGCCTATGTGGATAACGAAGAAAGATTCAGCCGGTATTTATATAAGCTGGAGCAGAAAAAATCCATTTCCGCAGAAGAAAGAGCATCTTATATCGGTATTTACCGTCTGATCCGCCAGATTGAAAAGGGAGACGGAAAAGCGATTGGAACCGTTGTTGCAAGCGGGCAGGAACTCACCTTTTCTAATTTGCTTTCCGCTGTCAGAACGGGGCAGAAAAAGAAAGTAGATGTAAAGGTAGATAATGATTTTGGTCTGCAAAAGGATGTACTGCAAAAAGGAGAAAGTATTTCTGACCAGATCGACAGCTATTACCGGTATCGGGCAAAGGAGCTGTTTGATGTACTTTCCATGGAAACCGTGCAGACGGAAATGGAAAGCATTTCTATCATGCAGAGCAGGGAAGAGCTTGCGCAGATGCGGGAAAATCTGACAGTGCAGGAGCCTGTAGTTGAATTTCTGACAGCTTTCGGACAGCCTGTGCATGCACAGAATATGGCAGCAGCAAAACAGATATTTAACAGCCGCGGAGATATGTTCAGAAAAATAAAGGATGCAGAGTCTGAAATGGAAGAGACAGATATTTTTCCGGATGTCGACGCTGCTTTTGAAGAGCTGTTATCTCATTTTAACGATGTGGAAGAAGCAAAGCAGTCTTATAAGGACTTTACCGATACAATGCAGGAAGCAGTGGAGGAAGCTGTTTATGAACAGTCGGATCTGCTCGATATCAAAGCACTTTCTTTGGTTGCCAAGCAGCTTTGTTTATCTTCTCATCTGGCAAAAGAGGAATGCTATGAGATGCCCGCTGTGATACGTGGAGAACTGACAAGTGTTACTGTCCGCTTCCGTCATACAGAGCAGAAAGAAGCATCCGCTTCTTTACAGGTAACTTTGACGGATGGAGAGATCATAGCTGCAAAATGCAGACAGGAAAATGGCAGAATAACAGGATATATCGGCTGTAACAGAGAAGATACCCTGCAGAAAATACAGGAAAAAGAGGAAGATTTTAAACATTCGGTTCTTTCGGAAACAGGATATTCTGCCGATATTACTATTGTATATAGTCAGGATATTAAAAATTCTTATTATGATACGGAGCAGTCTGCAGGGAAGCAGACGCATACAAATACAGAAAACCGGTCAGAAGAGGTACAGGGAAGTCATACTTCTGCAAACGGTCTGTATCAGACAGCAAAACAGCTGATCAGACTGTTAATGGAATTATAAGCGGAAAGGTGAACAGGTATGAAGATCAATTACAATGTATCGGCGGTTGTAGCCAATGCAGCACTTACAGTGAATGAAAAGAAGTTCAATGTTTCAACAGAGAGATTATCGACAGGTTATAAGGTAAATCATGCAAAGGAAAATCCATCCGGAATTGCGATCGCAAAGCGTATGAATGCACAGCTCAAGGGGCTTTCACAGTCTAAGGATAACGCAAGTACGGCAGTTTCCGTTGTCAGCACGGCAGAAGGTGCGCTGACAGAAATACAGTCCATGATACAGCGTATGAATGAGCTTTCCGTACAGGCAGCAACAGGTACAAAAACAGATTCCGACAGAGAATCCCTTCAGGCAGAGATAAAAGAGCTGAAAGAAGAAATCGAACGTATGAAAAATGATACGGAATTTAACGGCAAAAAGCTGTTAAACGGTGATTGCGATCTGAAGGGCTATGCAGATGCAAAGGGCATTAAGGTAAGCTATTATTCCGATGAAACACCGGTCGCAAATTATAAGTTCAGTCTGGTAAATCCGATTCCGCTTGATCAGGATGGAAATGTAGATCTGAAAGACGGTAGTGTGACACTTCTGCAGGATGGCAGTGAAAATGCATTCCCGAAAGATGCCAAGATCACTTATGACGGCGACAAAGTAACTGTCACAGCAGCAAATGAATTTGAGATCACATTTAAAGTAGATAAGAATGTTACAACAACAAGCCAGGATGGCAGCATTTCACTTGATATCACCGGAATCGGAGCCATGCGCGTCCAGATCGGAGCCAATGAAGGACAGGTGCTTGCGATTCGTATTCCGGAGGTTTCTCTGGATACACTTGGTCTTTCCAATATCGATATTTCCACACAGGAAGGTGCGCAGCGGGCAATAGAACTTTCCAAGCAGGCAAATGCTTATATTTCTTCTGTCCGCTCCAGAATAGGTGCTTATGAAAACAGACTGGAGCATACACAGAGCAGCCTCGGTGTCACAGAAGAAAATGTGACAAGTGCTTTCTCCCGTATCATGGATACAGATATGGCAGAGGAAATGACAGAATATGCAAACCAGCAGGTGCTCAATCAGGCAGGCATTTCCGTTCTGACACAGGCGAACCAGAGACCGGCAGAAGTACTGCAACTGTTACAATAACTGTCATATATTTGCGTCAGCAAATGTATGACCAAATTAGAGGACTCCTACATGACAAACGAAAAAAAACAGGAATTTACACTGCGGATCACGCAGGCAAACAAAAGCCAGCTCATTGTACTGTTATATGAAATTTTTCTGCAATATATGGAAGATGCAAAAGATGCGCTTGCGGACGGACAGAAAGATGCTTTTCACAGAAGCATGGAAAAATCCATTGACTGTCTGCGGGAGCTGACAGATAGCGTGCAGGAAAAAAATGAGCTTGGCAGAACTGTTCTGGGTTTATACTTATATGTCAGCAGGCAGCTTGGCATAGCCCTTGGCAGTAAAAAAGCAGAACCGCTTTTTGAAGCAGAAAAGGTGATGCGCAGACTTTACGAAATATATAAAGAAGATGCTGTCAACGATACGAGTGATCCTGTCATGCAGAAGAGCCAGCAGGTTTATGCAGGTCTGACCTACGGACGGGAAGATCTGACAGTCAGCAGTCAGGATGGCAGTAGCAGTCGCGGTTTTTACGCATAAGACAGATAATAAAAATAGTAATATTATGATACATCCTTTTCACAGGATAATAAAATTTTAGATAAAAACAAAGAATAAAAACAAGCCAATGCTGCAAAACCAAAAAAGAACAACAGGCTTCCGATCATGACCAGATTTTTGCCCGAAAGAGATGAAAGAAAAAGTAAAAAGGCAGGGATAAACAGGATCAGAATGGTTGTTGGCAGATTACTGAGACTCAGCAGTATGGCATTTTTTAAAGTGTCTTTTAAAGTTGCTTCATAAAAGGAAAGCAGCGGAAACGCATAAATGATAATGGAAAATAATACAAACAGCAGAATCAGAAACGGAACTTGTAGCAATACATATTTCCGGTCAAGTATAAAACAGACAATATACAAATCTGTCAGGAAAAAAGCACATAAAAGAAAAAGACAGATCCATAAAGGCGTTGCAGATTTAAACTGCTTTCGAAAACAATGCATATAGTTTTTATGGATTGAAATACCTTCTTTCCGGATCATTTTAATACTTGTATTATATAATGCGCAAAGGGAACTCCCTATTGTAAAAAGAGGGAGCGATGTCAGAATAAAGAGAAAATTAAGTTCCATCAGATCAAAAAAACATTCTAAAATCCGAATCAGTGGATTATCAGCCTGAAACAAATCCTTCATAAAAATCATTCCTTTCTTTAAATCATCCATATTATAAATTGAGTATACAGGAAATAAGTGTTAATTGTTAGTACAAAATACATATTTGGCAAGAATTGCAAAATAAAAAGCAAGAATCGTAAAGAATCAAATATAAAAAAATGTATAATAAGATTATGTTATTACACAACGGGGCCTGTTATTGGGAATAGCAATGCAAAGTAAAAAACAAAGGGTATTGAAGGAGGAAAAAAATGAAGAAGTTAATTGCAAGTATCTTATGCGCATGCACAATATCAACTCTTCTTGTCGGTTGTGGCAGTACATCTGATCAGGCTGATCAGGCAGGAGATACAACTGCTGAAACACAAACGGATGCAGAGAGCGAAGAAAGTACAGAAAGTACAGGAGATGCAAAGACAAATGCAGATGGGGATCATGTGATCAATGTCTGGGCATTTACAGATGAAGTGCCCGGTATGATTGAAAAATACAAAGAATTGCATCCTGATTTTGATTATGATATCAACACAACAATTATTGCAACAACGGATGGTGCTTATCAGCCGGCACTGGATCAGGCACTTGCATCAGGAGGAGCTGATGCACCTGATATTTATTGTGCAGAAGCAGCTTTTGTACTGAAATATACACAGGGTGATGCTTCACAGTATGCAGCAGCTTATGAAGATCTTGGCATTGATGTAGCTACTATGACAAAAGATGCGGATATTGCGCAGTATACGATGGATATCGGAACAAATCCTGACGGAAAACTGGTTGCACTTGGTTATCAGGCAACAGGTGGTGCTTTTATTTATCGTCGTTCCATTGCAAAAGATGTCTGGGGAACAGATGATCCGGCAGAAATTGCAAAGAAGGTTGGTCCCGGATGGGATCAGTTCTACAATGCAGCAGCTGAATTAAAAGCAAAAGGTTATGGTATTGTTTCAGGTGATGGCGATATCTGGCATGCAGTGGAAAACAGCTCAGATAAAGGTTGGATTGTGGACGGAAAATTAAATATCGATCCAAAACGTGAAGAGTTCTTAGATCTTTCCAAAAAACTGAAAGACAATGGTTATCATAATGATACACAGGATTGGCAGGATGCATGGTTTGCAGATATGAAGGGCGAAGGTGCACAGCAGATTTTCGGTTTCTTTGGTCCTGCATGGCTGATCAACTATACTCTTGCTCCTAACTGTGGTGGCGAAAAGGTTGGAGAAGGTACTTATGGTGACTGGGCAGTATGTGAGCCTCCAATCGGTTTCTTCTGGGGCGGTACATGGCTTCTTGCAAACAAAGATACACAGAAGAAGGAAGCTGTAAAGGATATCCTTGAGTGGATTACACTCGACAGCAGCGAAGAAGGTCTGCAGTATATGTGGGCAAACGGTACTTATAATGGAGAAGGTGGCACAAAAGACTGTGTAGCCAGTGGAACAGTTATGTCAAAATCTGACGGATCCGTGGAGTTCCTTGGCGGACAGAACATGTTCGATGTATTTGTTCCGGCTAACTCTTATGCAAAGGGTACCAATCTGACACAGTATGATGAGACAATCAATACTTACTGGAGAGAACAGGTTCGTGAATACACAGCAGGTAATAAGTCCCGTGAGCAGGCAATTGCAGATTTTAAACAGCAGGTAGCAGATAATCTGGACGTAATCGTAGAATAAAAATGATCTGAAGCCTCATCCCGGTTAAGGGATGAGGCTGTATCATACATCTTTGATGTATGAAAGGAATTGGAGGTGAAAGATGTGAGAAAAGGAAAGCATCACGGATATGCAAAATACGGTTACATATTCAGTATTCCTTTTATGGTTGCATTTATATTGTTTTCTTTATATCCGATCGTATATACAGCCTTGATTGGTTTTACAGATCTGAAGGGTCTCGGAATGACAAATTTTCATTTTCTGACAGAAGATCCCTTTCGTAATTTTAAAATTATATTGACCAATCCGTCTTTTCAACAGGCGTTAAGAAATACAGTTTTCCTGTGGATCTGTAACTTTATTCCACAGATATTATTGGCACTTTTGTTAACTGCATGGTTTACAGATAAACGAAGTAAGGTAAAAGGACAGGGATTATTTAAGGTTCTTTTCTATATGCCGAATATTATTACTGCTGCAACTGTGGCAATCCTGTTTAATGCTTTATTCGGATATCCGATGGGACCGGTAAATGATCTACTTGTAAGACTTGGTATCACTAATGAGCCTGTAAACCTGCTCATTAATAAAGCAGTTGCAAAGGGTGTTGTTATTTTCATCCAGACATGGATGTGGTATGGCTATACAATGGTTGTCCTGATTTCCGGTGTACTTGGTATCAGTCCCGAGATTTTTGAAGCAGCGGAAGTAGATGGCGCGAATCGTGTACAGACATTCTTTTATGTTACGATTCCGAATATTAAAACAATTTTGTTGTTTACACTTGTTACAAGTCTTATCGGTGGTCTGAATATGTTTGATATTCCAAAGCTGTTCCTGCTTGGCGGACCGGATAATGCAACACTTACAACAAGCGTATTTATTTACAATCAGGCATTCAGTGGCAGTTATATGTATAACAGGGCAGCAGCAGCGAGCATGATCATGTTCCTGATCATCTGCGTTATCTCAGCATTTATGTTCTACATCTTAAGAGATAAGGATGAAGAAATCAGACTCCGTGAGATCAGAAGACAGGAAAAGAAGTACAGACAGGAGCTGAAGGCACAGAAAAGAATGGAAAGGGAGGGTGCAAATGTTACACAATAAAGAAAATAAAATTCTGAAGATTGTGATCTACGTTGTATGTATTCTGCTGGCGATCATCAGTATTATGCCCTTCTGGATCATGATCATGAATGCGACGAGATCGACAACGGAAATACAGCAGCATGCAATTTCTCTTCTGCCATCTACACATATGATCAAAAACTTGAAAATTCTGCTTGGAAAAAGCTTTAATCCTGCCAGAGGATTTATGAATTCCCTGATCATTTCCATAGGTTCCACAGGGCTGGCGGTTTATTTCTCATCATTGACGGCATATGCACTGACAGCATATGACTGGAAACTGAAACGGCCGTTTTTCAGCTTTATCATGGCTGTTATGATGATTCCTGCACAGGTTACGATGATCGGTTTTTACCAGATGGTTTATAAAATCCACATGACAAATAATCTGCTTATGTTGATTTTACCGGCAATTGCTTCGCCATCTATGGTATTTTTTATGAGGCAGTATTTACAATCCACCTTATCGATGGAAATTGTGCAATCAGCAAGAATTGACGGTGCAGGTGAATATTTTATATTCAATTCCATTGTCCTCCCTATTATGAAACCGGCGATTGCAACGCAGGCAATCTTCAGTTTTGTATCCAGTTGGAATAACCTGTTTACACCGCTTGTCCTGCTGACAGACCAGGATAAATATACCATGCCTATCATGGTCAGCCTTCTTCGGGGTGATATTTATAAGACGGAATACGGTTCTGTCTATCTGGGTCTGACATTGACCGTTTTACCGCTGATCATTGTGTACCTGCTGCTTTCCAAGTATATTATTGCAGGTGTCGCATTAGGCAGCGTAAAAGGTTAATATAAAGTATCTCTCTCATTCACAAAAAAAGGAAGCTTTTGGCTTCCTTTTTTGTTGAAAAGAGATGTTTAATTTACCTGTTCTTCGCGGAATTTATTACGGTATTCCGTTGGAGAACAATTGGTACATTTTTTAAAACACCGGCAGAAGGTAGTCAGATTATTAAAACCCGTCTGGAATGCAATGTCCGTGATCGGAATGTCGGTTGTAAGAAGAGCCTGCGCAGCCTGTACTCTTTTGTGAGACAAATAATCATAAAAAGTTGTATTTGTATGGAGCTTAAATAAACGTGAAAAATGGTATTTGGAAAAACCAATGTAATCAGCAGCCTGTTCCAGACTCAGATCTTCCTGATAGTTAGTATCAATAAAGGTCAGAAGGCTTACGAACTTATCATAATGTTCCCTGTGTTTATTAATATTATCTGTATCAGCCTGAGTAACGGACTGATCATATTGTTCTTTTCCAATCAAAATATAGCTTTTCAGTAAAAGAGAAAATATCGTTGTTTCCCAAAAAATATCATTGGAAAAATACGTATCGATCATCTGCATCAGGTTAGCATAAAATTCCTGATAAATAGAAGGCTTAGTAATGGCAGAGCAGTAATAAGCATCCATAAAAACAGGATCAAGTGTATGATAATCTTCCAGATTGGAAAAGGAATCGATATTGACCAGAAAAATAAAGCGGGTACCTTCTTCCTGACAGATGATCTTGTGTAACATATTTGGTGGAATCAACAATATATCGCCAACATTTAAATGATAGGTCTTGTTGTTGGCAATAACAGTGTATGTGTTTTCTATGCATAGGATCATCTCCATTGCAGTATGATGATGTGTGGCATATCCTTCTACCTGATTATTGTACCATATGCGGATATGGGATTTGGGACTGTAATCGATCTGCTCCAGAGAACCTGTCAGATTCCGCCCTACAAACTCAGTAACAGGCTGCTTATATTTTGGTGGTGTTTCTCTTTTTTCTGCCATAAAACTCCTCCTTTTACATGCATAAAACGCAAAATTACCTTCTTTTTCCATTATAAAATACAAATTGATAAATGGAAAGTTTTTGCGTGTATGATTCGCAATATTTGTAAACGATATCGCAAGAAATGTGAGGTCACTGCAAAAGTAATTTTGTAAGATAAAAGCAGAAGATGACAAAGGACGGAACAACAGTAGAGAGTATGAGGATTTTGCAATGAACAGAAAAGAAGCAGAAGAAAGAGCGGTTCATCTGGTTGATCAGATGACAGTAGAAGAAATGGCATCGCAGCTCAGATATGATGCACCGGCTATTGAAAGACTGCATATTCCGGCATATAACTGGTGGAGTGAAGGACTTCATGGTGTGGCAAGAGCCGGAACCGCAACTGTATTTCCACAGGCAATAGGGCTTGCAGCTACATTTGATCCGGTGCTAATAGAAAAAATAGGAGATACAATCGCGACAGAAGCCCGTGCAAAATACAATGCAGCTTCTGCGCATGGGGACAGAGATATTTATAAAGGTCTGACAATCTGGTCTCCTAATGTGAATATTTTCCGTGATCCGAGATGGGGACGCGGACATGAAACATATGGAGAGGATCCATATCTGACAAGCAGACTTGGAGAATCCTTTGTAAAAGGATTGCAGGGTGATGGATCTTATTTAAAAACAGCGGCGTGTGCAAAGCATTTTGCGGTACATTCCGGTCCGGAAAAGGAAAGACATCATTTTGATGCCAAGGCCACCAGAAAAGACATGTGGGAAACTTATCTGCCCGCTTTTCAGGCCTGTGTGGAGGCGGGTGTGGAATCTGTGATGGGTGCATATAACCGCACGAATGGGGAGCCATGCTGTGCCAACACTTATCTGATGGAAGAGGTATTGCGCGGTAAGTGGCATTTTGAGGGACATTATGTATCTGACTGTTGGGCAATCAAGGATTTCCATGAAAACCATAAAGTAACCAGAAATGCGGAAGAAAGTGCGTATCTGGCACTGGAAAAAGGATGTGATCTGAACTGTGGCTGTACCTACCGGGAGATTATGCCTGCTTATAAAAAGGGAGATCTGCCACTTTCCCTGATCCGCCGTGCGGCGATCCGTCTGTTTACAACAAGATTTCTGCTCGGAATGTTTGACAAAACAGAATATGATGAGATACCATATGAAACCATTGCCTGCAAAGAACATCTTGCGCTGGCAAAAAAAGCAGCAGAAGAAAGTATTGTTCTTTTAAAGAATGATGGTATTTTACCGCTGAAAAAGAAAAAAGGTATGACAATTGGCGTGATCGGACCAAATGCAGACAGCAGAGAGGCTCTGATCGGCAATTATCACGGAACACCTCCGAGATATATTACGGTTCTGGAAGGAATCCAGGATTATCTAGGAGAAGACGGACGTGTATTATATGCACAGGGCTGTCATTTATACAAAGACAGAGAAGAGGCACTGGCACAGCCTGATGACAGGATCAGTGAAGCAGTCAGCTGTGCAGAACATGCAGATGTGGTTGTTCTCTGTCTGGGGCTCGATGAGACTCTGGAAGGAGAGGAAGGAGATACCGGAAATTCCTATGCTTCCGGTGACAAGCTGGATCTGCTTCTTCCACCGCCGCAGCAAAGGCTTTTGGAAGCAGTTGCGAAAACAAAGAAACCATTTATCGTCTGCCTGCTTGCAGGTTCTGCAATGGATCTTAATTTTGCGGATCAGGAAGCTGCTGCCATTCTACAGGCGTTTTATCCGGGAGCAGAAGGCGGAAGAGAAGTGGCAAGGCTTTTATTTGGAGAATATTCACCATCCGGAAAGCTTCCTGTCACCATATACCGGGATCTGACAGAAATGCCCGCATTTACAGACTATACGATGCGGGGAAGAACTTACCGCTATCTGACAAAAAAACCACTTTATCCGTTTGGCTATGGTCTGACCTACAGTGATTGTGTGATAGATGAAATACAGCCGGAAAAAGAATATACTTACGAAGATGCTGTAAAAGACGGTATAGAGATAAAAGTACATGTGGAAAACAGGGGCAGTTATGATACAGAGGAAGTACTACAGGGCTATGTGAAAGTACAGAGTCCGAATGAAGTGTTGCATCCGAAGCTCGGTGTTTTTGCAAGGATCCATATAAAAGCCGGGGAAGGACAATGGATCAGCCTGCATATTTCCAAAACTGCATTTTCTACTGTAACAGAGGATGGCGAACGTGTCTATGATGGTAAAAAGGCGCAGATCTTTATTGGATTCGGACAGCCTGATGAGCGGACAGCAGAGCTGCTTGGTGTCAACAGTCTGTCATTTGAAATCTGATAAAATTTTTACTATGGAATAGGCAGAAGGATCATACATAAATAATAAAAACAGGCATACACTGAAATAGAAAAATACATGATGGTGTTTGAAATGGGAGAATTTACATCTCAGAATTATATGTATATTTTTATTGTGTGTGTCTGTCTTTTTGTTTTGTTTTTGAGCAGTTTTCAGAAAAAAAGACGACTGGTGCTTGGTCTGGTGGAACGTGGCATTTTAGGTTTTGTGACGATCATAGGACTGGATCAGCTCTTTTCTTATCTGGCACTGGATCTGTTCGTCGGGGTTAATGTCTGGACGCTTTTGACAAGCACGATCCTAGGAATTCCGGGGGTTTGCATGCTGTTTTGCATGCAGCTTTTCTGAAAATCCGGCAGTTTTCACAAAAATGATCTTTTTTGTAAAGAGGGGTTTACTTTTGTAAATCCCTCTTATATAATGCAGCTTACAGACAGATAGCAGTTCTGCTATCGGTGAAACAGTTCCTGTTTCACAATTTCCACGTTTTTAAAATTATATCATTTTGGAGGATGTATGATCTTTTTGTATGGAATCCTCTGTCTGGCAGTTGTGATGGATCTTTTTACGTTCCAGATCAGTAATCGGATCATACTGGCAGGATATCTGGCAGGCATCTGTTATCGGTGGCTGACTGGTGGCTGGATAGGAACAGGCAGAGGTATTTTGGAAGCAGCGGTTTTCTTTTTGCTTCTCATACCGGTTTACCGCTTTGGTGCATTTGGAGGCGGTGATATCAAGCTTTTCAGCGTGTGTGCCCTGTTTACGGGAATTATGCACAGTATTTCTATTTTTATCTATGCCTGCTTTGCGGGCGCGTTCATTTCCATTTTCGTATTGGCATATCGCCTGATTTTCAAGAAAACAAGAAAAAAAGCAGTCATCCATTTCAGTATTCCAATCCTGTTTGGCGTGATTGCACTACAAACAGGAGGAAGTATTTTATGAATCAATTACTTGCAATCTGTGACAGGGAAACAATCCTTGTGAAAACACTTTCTGCGTATTTAAAAGACCGCTTTCATTTTCCTATCATGGCATTTGATGATGCGGATCGTTTTCTGGCATTTGAAAAGGAACGGGAGGAAGAGGATATCTGCCTGATCGGAGAAGATTTTCTGGATGCTTTTCAGACGGAGCAGCTTCTAACAAAAGTCAGACGTCCGCTGTATCTGACGGAAGCAAAGAACGGCTCCGGTATTTATAAATACCAGTCGATCCATGAGATGGCAAAGGCCATTTTGAAGCTGTGTGAGGAAGAAGCACTTTTACCGGTAAAGGGAACTGCAGCTACGGAAACAAAGCTGATTGCTTTTTACTCTCCGGCGCATCATATGCTGCAAAGTTCTATCGCACTGACGATGGGACAGATCCTTGCAAAAAATAAGAAGGTGCTTTATCTGAATTTTGAACCTTATTCCGGGTTTGAATATATCATGCAGAAGAAATTTGTATACGATATGATGGATATTCTGTACTTTTTACAGGAAGATGCGGAAAAATTCAGATGCAGATTGGAAAGCATGGTGGAAATGATCGGAAATCTTTACTACTTACCGCCCGTTTTTTCCTATCCCGATATGGAGGAAATCGATGAAAAAACATGGCAGGCATTTTTGCGGAAGATCATCCGGGAAACAGACTATGAAGTGATCATTCTGGATCTGACGGAGCAGGTAAGAGGACTTTTCTCTTTGCTGGAGCTGTGTGATGAGATTTATAGCTGTATCCCTAAGGATGGACTGGCAATGGCAAAGATGGAGCAGTATAAAAAGCTGCTCTCCCATATCAAAAAAGAGGATCTGCTTTCCAAAACGAAAGAATGCAAAATACCTGTTTTTAAGGAATTTTCCTATCAGGCGGCACTTTATACACATACGGAACTGGCGGATTATGTGCAGAAGCTGATGGAAAAAGAGGAAGAAGATGAATGAGCTGAAACAGGAAATCAAAAGCCGCCTTCTGGAAAAGCTGGATCATTCCATGGAAATGGAAGATGAAGCGGTGCAGGAGCTGGTTGAAAACGAAGTCTGGCTTATGGGGAAGGAGACATATATCCCACTGGCAGAGAAAAAGAGACTTTGCCGGGAAATTTATTATGCGATCCGGAAGTATGATGTTTTGCAGGAGCTACTGGAAGATGAAACTGTGACAGAGATCATGGTAAACGGTCCGGATCACATTTTCATCGAAAAGGAAGGAAGACTACAGCAATGGCAGACTGCCTTTGAATCAGAGGAAAAGCTTCTGGATGTGATCCAGCAGATCGTTGCAAAAGCAAACAGAGTGGTTAATGAAAGCAGTCCGATCGTAGATGCAAGACTTTTCGGAAGCCGTGTCCATGTCATACTGCCGCCTGTTGCACTCAATGGGCCGATCCTGACGATCCGCCGCTTTGGAAAAACACCACTGCTCATACCGGAGCTTTTAAGACTTGGTTCTGTTTCACAGGAGATCTGTATTTTTTTGGAAAAGCTTGTCATTGCGGGCTATAACATTTTTATCAGTGGCGGAACAGGCAGCGGAAAGACAACCTTTTTAAATGCACTTTCTTCTTTTATACCCCGTACAGAGCGGATCATCACGATCGAGGACAGTGCGGAGCTGCAGATTCAGGGAAATGACAATCTGGTGAGGCTGGAAACAAGAAATGCCAACGTGGAAGGCTGTAAGCCTGTGACGATCCGGGATCTAATCCGTGCATCACTTCGTATGCGACCGGACCGGATCATCGTCGGAGAAGTCAGGGGCGCAGAAGCAATCGATATGCTGCAGGCCTTAAATACCGGTCATGACGGAAGTCTGAGCACGGGACATGCCAACAGTGCAGCAGATATGATAGCCCGTCTGGAAACAATGGTACTCATGGGGATGGAGCTTCCGCTTGCAGCGATCCGCAGGCAGATCGCCGGTGGTGTGGATCTGATCGTTCATCTGGGAAGACTGCGGGACAAGAGCAGACGGGTATTGTCCGTATCAGAGGTTGTTGGTTATGAGCAGGGGGAAGTTCTGCTTTCTGTTATATATGAGTTTCAGGAAACAGGAGAAAGGAATGGCAAGGTGCAGGGCATATGGAAAAAGACAGGATCGCTTGTTCATACGGAAAAACTGCAGCAGGCGGGTATTACACTATGAATTATGACAAATATACATTCAGACGGCGGGAGATGATTTCGTTTCTGATTGCTGTTACAGTTTTGTTTTTACTGATCGGAAAGCTTTTTTTTGGAACATTTTTGGCAGGCGGTCTCTGTATTGTTTTTTTCCCTTTTTTATGGAAAAAGAAAAAGAAACAGCTTTTGGAAAAGCGGAAAAAGCAGCTTGTAAAAGAGTTTAAGGATCTGATCCTTTCCTTTGGTGCTTCTCTGAAGGCGGGTTATTCCATTGAAAATGCCTTTCTGGAAGCCTGCAGAGATCTGGCTTATTTATATGATGCATCTGCGGATATTCTGCAGGAATGTCAGAGCATGAAACGACAGATGGAAAACCACATTTCTCTGGAAGCGCTTTTGAATGATCTGGGAGAGCGAAGCCGGATGATGGATATCATGGATTTTGCAAAGGTATTCGCCACAGCCAAAAAGAGCGGCGGAGATCTGAACGCCATGATTGCCAATACAGCAGATGTGATCGGTCAGAAAATAGAACTGCTTGCGGAAATAGATGTCATGCTGACCGGAAAGAAAATGGAACAGCGGATCATGCTTCTGATCCCACTTTTTATCATGGGATATATTTCCCTGACTTCCCCCGGTTATTTTATGCCTCTGTATCAAAATCCAATGGGTATTCTGATCATGTCCGCCTGTCTCCTTCTTTATGCCACAGCTTATCTGTTATCTGAAAAGATCATGGAGATCCACATATGAAAAAATTAGTTTATGAATTTTGTTACCGGCTATTTGGGTATTCTGTTTTTCAAAAATTGTATCAGCCAAAAGTAAAAGAACATTTAAGGATTTTGCATCCCACGATGGAAAAACAGGAAGCTCTGCGGACATATTATGCAAGGAAAACCGCGGATCTGCTGCCTGTTCTGCTGGTAGGGATCTGTTTTCTTCTGCTTTTGTACGGAAAAGAGAAAACAGAATCCGTTCTGCAGAACGGTTATGAGCTCAGGCGCGGACAGTATCTGGAGGATCCGAGAGAGGTTGCACTTGTCATATCCAATGGCAGGGAAGAAAAAAATCTGGTCTATACGCTGCAAAGCAGACAATTTACAAAACAGGAACTTACCGAAAAACGGGAGCAGTTGATAAAAGCTTTTGAAACCATATTGCTTGGAAATAATACATCTTTTGCTCATGTGACGGAAGATCTGAACTTACAGAAAGAATATGAAGGCTATCCGTTCCGGATCGATTGGGAAAGTGATGATTATACACTGATCGACAGTGATGGCAGTGTAAATACAGAGGAACTCAAAGAGCCAAAAGCTGTGCTTCTGACTGCGATCATGTCCTGTCAGGAACAGATCTGGGAACACAGTTTTTCTGTGATGGTATATCCTTATGTTTCCAAGGAAAAGCAGCAGGAAGAAGTACTGACAGATATTCTGCAGGATGCAGATGAGAAGCAGAAAACAGAAGAAGTAATGCAGCTTCCCAAAGAAGTACAGGGACAGACTGTCAGCTATCATCTTTCGGATCAAAATACAGTTCTGATCGCTTTTCTCTTCCTCCCTGCTGTGTTTCTCCTGCTTTTCCTCGCAAAGGATCGGGATCTGGAGAAGGAAACAGAGAAAAGAAGCAGGGAGCTTGTACTTTCCTATCCGTCATTTGTCAGCAAATTTACGTTGCTTGCAGGTGCAGGCATGACGGTTCCTTTTATTTTTCAGACAATGGAAAAAGAAGAGAAAAATCCTTATCTTGCAATGGAACTAAAGCTTTTTTGCCGGGATATGAAAAATGAGATGCTGGAACCGGCGTTGGACAAATTCGGAAAACGATGTGGAAGTGCTCTTTATCTGAAATTTTGTGCCCTGCTGATCCAGAATGTAAAAAAAGGAACAAAGGATTTTCTGCCTATGCTCCGGGAAGAAGCGGCTTCTGCCTTTCTTCTGCAAAAGCAGCAGGTAAAAAAAGCGGGAGAAGAAGCAGGGACGAAGCTTTTGTTTCCCATGGTACTGCTTTTACTGCTTGTTATGCTGCTTATCATGATTCCGGCATTTTTATCGTTTTCAGTTTCCTGACGTTTTCCGACATATGCATGGTAGTCTGCGTCAGAAAATGTCTGAAATATAGAGCATGTTGCAGCATACAATGTAGATGTCGCAAGCGACCGATGCAGGCGCAAGAATGTGCCAAGGTACATTCTTTGTTCCCATAAAATGAGAGACTGAAAATTTTGCAGATAACCGGTATAAATCCGGAAAGGGGGTGAGAAGATGCAGGTGATCAAAGAAATCTGGCGTGATGAAAAAGGAATCGGAACAGTGGAAATGATCCTGATTCTGGTTGTTTTGATCGGACTTGTTCTGATCTTTAAAAAGCAGCTTACGACGATTGTCAACAATATTTTCAAGACCATTTCAACAGAAAGCGGCAAAGTCTGAGCTTTGCGAAGGGAGGTATCAAATGAAAAAAGGATCTGTTACTGTCTATATGACATGGATGCTGGCGGTGTTACTGTCTTTGTTTGTGACGGTCATAGAAGGTGCCAGACAAAGAGCGATCAGCATACAGGCAGAAACCGCTGTGGATCTGGCAGTGTATTCTGTGTTTGCAGAGTATAACCGGGCACTTTTTGATGCATATGATCTTCTTTTTATAGATACCTCCTATGGAGAAAAAACAGGCTCTCTTGTGCGTACCAAAAAGCATTTCAGTTACTATGCAAATGAAAATCTCATGCAGGGCCAGACGGCAGCTACGGCAGATTTGACAAAAAGCTTTCTGTCGGATGTTTCTTTTCCTGCATATGCGTATGCAACGGATCAGAAGGGAGCTGTTTTTGAAAAACAGGCGATCCGGTATATGGAGCAGAAATATGGGCTGTCTTATGTGGCGGAGCTGAAAAATGAACTTATCGCTGCTAAGGAGAGTGGATTATTGACAAGAGATGTGACGGCGGAAAGACAGCAGAACCAGCGTATCATAGAAGAAACGGAGCTTCCGAAAAAAGACACCGGAATGGTTGATGCGGAAGGAAATCCTGTTTTGGAAGAAACAGAGCTGGAAAATCCGGCGGATCAGGTAAACGGAAGCAGGGCAAAAGGTGTTCTCCTGCTTGTAACAGATCAGAAGCAGCATATTTCGGAACAGTCGATCAACCCTGTCCGCTTCAGCTCTCACAGAGAAGGAAAGCAGGAGGGAATCGGCCTTACTTCCCGGGAGCAGGTAAAAACAGCGAAAAAGCTGTTGTTTGACAGTTATATCATGGAAAAATGCAGCTGTTTTCTCGATGAGGAAAAAGATGCAGGAGAATTGTCCTATCAGCTGGAATATATTCTGGGTGGAAAAAACAGTGATATAGAAAATCTGAAATATGTTGTCCACAGGTTACTTTTGATCCGGGAAGTCAGTAATGTTACCTACTTGTTTTCTGACGGCGCAAAAATGGCAGAAGCAGCGGCGATGGCTTCTGCAGTCGCTACGGCAGCAGGTGTTCCCGTACTAATTGAGCCGATCAAGATTTCCTTATTATTTGCGTGGGCTTATGCAGAGGCGGTGTATGATGTCAGAACACTTCTGGCAGGCGGTGGTGTGTCTTTGCTGAAAACAGCACAGAACTGGCATTACAGCCTGGAAGGAATGCTGCAATACGAAGGAGATACGTCAGTTAAAGATACACAGGAGAAAAAGCCCGGAGAATTATCTTATCAGGAATATCTGCGTCTGCTTCTGGCAACGGAAGGAGAAGAGAAAAAGGTGCTGCGTATGATGAACGTTGTGGAAATGCATCTGCAGACAGAGGATGCATCCTTTTATTTGGCAGATTGTGTGGACTATCTCAGCATACAGGCGGAGGTCGGAAGTAAATATGGCTACAGCAAAGAATTAGAAAGAACTTTTTACTATTAAGTGCTATCAGGAAAGGAGGGTACAGAAGATGGCCTCTGGCATACATAAAATCAAAAGACAGAAAGGAAAAATACTCCAGACACAGTTTTATTATCCCGTTCAATCGAACAACAATCTCCCAAAAAAGATCTGCCAGAGACCATTTTCTGTACTCTTCTTCCGTATATGGCGTATGGATCAGGGAAGCATGACCGTAGAAGCCGCACTTGTTGTTCCGCTCTTTTTGATCGGATGTCTTATGTTATTATCAATTGTCACGATAACCCAAAATTATATGGACCGGCAGCTGAAACTGCATAAGACAGCCAGAGAAATGGCGGTTTTGGCGGCCGGTGTACAGGGTAGTCAGAGTGATATGATCCGTCTGCGCCGTGTTTATTCAGCTTCTCTGACACCGAAATGTCCGGGCATACGGACGATCCTTTTGGAAAATCACTGTATTGTCCATAAATTTAACGGCTATGATGCGATAAACGGAGATGTGACAGGAGAAAGTGCAATTTATGTTTTTCTGACGGAGCATGGGTCTGTTTATCACAGAAAAAGAAGCTGTAAGCACTTAAATATCGATATTTTACCTGTCAGTGGCAAAGATGTCGGTGCAAAAAGAAACAAGAATAGAAAAATTTATGATACATGCAAAAAATGCCTGAAGCTGACAAAAGAAGAACTGAAGCGGACGACCGTGTTTATTACAGATTATGGGGTAAAGTATCATACAGAGATCACCTGTCCGGATCTGAAACGGAGTCTGCGGGTTGTATTGTTGTCGCAGGCAGAAGGGAGAGCAGCGTGTAAGGACTGCTGCAGAGAATAGAATGAAACGGGAATGGATCGGTTTTCTTTTTCTGCTTTTGTTATCTGTGCGGGATATCAGAGAAAAAAAGGTAAATATTGCTTTCCTTTTACCGGGGTTTGTACTTGCATTTTATCAAATACCGGATGGGTTTTTACGGGCAGAGGTACCGGGTTTTTTGTTCAGTATCCTTTTGTTTGTTCTTTCCATTCTGACAAAGGAAGCGATCGGAAAGGGAGATGCATTTGCGGTTTTGCTGTGTGCCTGCTATCTGCCCTTTTATCCGGTTTTTTTTATTTTTGTGGCAGGGCTTTTTATGGCAGGTATTGTGGGAATGTTTCTTATTTTAATGCACAGGGGAAACAGAAAGACGGAAATGCCTTATCTGCCGTTTCTTACGTTTTCTTATCTGATCTATTTGGTTAGTAATTTCTAAGGGATAAGATTTTAATATTAAAATGTAGGTGTCGACAGGTCATAAAACGACTCATTAAATTAGAGATGAAAACAGGAAGATATATAAAAATGGAACAGAAAATGAAAATGGGCGTGATAGAAAGCAGAAAAATAAAAAGAATACGGACAGAAAAATACGACAGAAAGGGCAGTGCGACCGTGGAGGCAGCATTTCTTCTGCCACTTCTTCTGGCTCTTTTTATGCTTCTGACAGAAATGGCCATTTTCTTTTATAACCGGGCAGCAGCAGTGGATCTGGCAGGGCAGGCAGTGATCCACGGTGTGCAGATGGAGCATGTGGGAAGACGCGAAACAGAGGATAAGATCCTGAAGGAAATGCAGAATATGGGGAAAAAGAGACTGGTTTTTCTGACTAATGTGGATTATTCCGTTTCGGTTTCTTTATGGGAGATCAAAGCACAGATCAGACTGGAGCGAAAAAGTCCCCTGCTTTCCTTTTTCCGGGGAATGGGCTTTCAGGCAGGGGTATTTTCCGGGCAGATTGAAAAAAAGATAAAACGCTTGAACCCATCGAAAGTGATCTGGGAATCGCACCGGATCCGGCAGATCAGTAATCATGCAAAAAGAGAGGACAAATCATGAAAATAGAATATCAAAAACAGGCACAGGGCAGTTTTCTGATTTTTGGGGAAATGGAGCAGGCATCTGCATTTTTCCTGCAGATGCTGGCAGAAAATGAGATAGCGGGACTTTTTCCATGCAGTCTGCAGAATTTTAACGGAGAAAAGAGACTTTCCTATGCAGTCTGTGGGAGCAGTCTGGAAACATTTGCAAAAAGACAGGCTCTGACGGCAACGGACATACAGACATTTTTTACAGCCCTTTATCTGGTTTTATTAAAGCTGCAGGAATATTTCCTGCCTGCAGATGGTTTATTACTTTCCCCGGAAATGATCTATTTTTATGAGGGATCCTTTTATTTCTGCTATGATCCTTCTGTTTCAGCCGCTTTACAGGATAAGACCACGAATCTGGCGCAGGAGCTTTTGAGCATGATCGATCAGGAGGATGAATTTGCAGTTACCTATGCTTACCGGTTTTACAAGCTGGTGCGCGAAGACAGTCTCGGACTGGAAGCAATTCTGACGCAGATCATAGAAAAACCGAGGGAAAAAGAAAATGCTGCGGATTATTTCCCGGAAGAAAGAAAACAACCGGAGGAAACAGAGAAAGAGAAAAAAGAGATACAGAAAAAGTATACAGAGGATGAATCAGAAGAAAACATGAAAAATAAAAAAGTTCTGGTTCCGTTCTTTTTTACCGGTGTGATATTCTTAAGTCTGATTTTTATCGGTTATTGTATATATACAGGCAGAAATTCTGTTATGACGATGGTTTTTCCCATTTTTTTCTGTTGCTGCGGAATATTTGGAGATGCAATTTTTTATCTGTATCGGAGGTCGCATTAGCCACTGCTAACATTGACATCAAAGGCAAGAAATGTTACCCTTTTAAAGATAGAAAAGGGTAACTGTATGAATGAGAAACTGGAAGATTTTTTTATAGAGCAGGGCTTTAAAAAGCTGATGGAATTTGTTCCCGGCTTTGCGGTTTATTTTATTATGGAAAACAGATATGCGAATGCAGTCTGTCTGATCGATCAGACAGGCCATCCGGAAATTACCGCAGAGCAATATGAGCAGATCACAAAGAAGATCAGCTGGCGTTTTGTAGACGGTGGCTGTCTGGATGTACATATGTTATCTCTGATCCTGACAAATGATGAAAATGCCGCAATGCGGTTGTCCGGTGATGATGCTTTCTGCTGGCTGATCCTCAAGCAGGAAAACCGGCTTCTGATCCCGGAAGGCAGAGCAGAAGATTTTTATGGTATGAAGGAGCTTTTGATAAAGTGTCTGGAAAAGCCGTATGCACCAAAGGGCAGACTGGAGGATCCGGTCATTTATGACGCCAGAGGGCAGCAGTTTTATAAAAGCATCAAAGAAAGACCACTTGTCAATCATGCGATCTTTATTATCAATGCGCTTGTATTTACAGCCTGTATCCTGACAGGGGATTTTCTGTATGACAGAGGCGTATTGAACCGCGATCTGGTGTATAACAGCGGACAGTGGTACAGAATCCTGACTTGTATGTTTTTGCATGCGGATATCACGCATCTGGTCGGTAATATGATGCTGCTTTATTTCTTAGGGGATATTGTAGAGCGGGCACTCGGACATTTTAAATATCTGCTTTTGTATCTGGGAAGCGGAATTGCGGGAAGCTTTGCATCCATGGCATTTTCGTATTACTTTATGGATGACAGAAGTTCCCTTGGTGCAAGCGGGGCGATCTTTGGTATGATCGGCGGGCTTTTGTGGGTTCTTCTGCGGAACAGAGGAAAGCTGGAGATCATGACAGTTCCGAAGATCCTGTTTTTGATCAGTTATTCCTTATTTTCAGGATTTACGGGCAGTAATATTGATAATGCAGCACATGTAGGCGGTTTATTCAGCGGTTTTATTCTGGCGATTCTTTTATATAGAAAGAAACGCAAAAAACCGCAGGAAAGCAGAAACGGATAGAGACAGAGAGAAGGAAACAGATGAAGATCAATATTTATTATGGCGGCAGAGGACTGGTAGAGGATCCGACGATCGTTGTGCTGGATAAGATGCAGGCGGTTTTAGAGGAATTGAATGTTTCTGTAGAGCGGTTCAACTTGTATGAAATGAAAAATGCACTGACGACGCTTCCGCTGACACTCAAGGCGGCAGACGGTATTATTTTGGCAACTACTGTAGAATGGTTCGGTATCGGCGGATATATGCAGAGCTTTTTAGATGCGATCTGGATGTATGGAGATAAAGATAAGATCCGCCGGATCTATATGTGTCCGGTTGTCATGAGTACAACGTATGGGGAACAGGAAGCAAAATTAAATCTGAGTAATGCATGGGAGATTTTAGGCGGTCTTCCGGCAAGCGGTATTTGCGGTTATATTAAGGATGTTTATGAGTTTGAACAAAATAAAGATTATGTGACAATTATTGAAAAGAAAGCAGAGGATCTTTACCGGACGATCCACCAGAAGATAAAAAGCCTTCCGGCAAGTAATCAGGCAGTCAGTCAAAGTGTGGCACTCAATAAAGGTATGGAACTGACACCACAGGAATCGGAACAGCTTTCCAAATATGCTTCGGATGAGATTTATGTACAGAAGCAGAAAGAAGATATCCAGGAGTTATCAGCCTTATTTAAGGGTATGCTCGGCAAACAGGAGGGTGCGCAGATACAGCAGATTTATGCACCGTTTGAAACGCATTTTCATCCCTTGCCCGGACAGAAAGGTTTGTATAAAATAGAGCTGACAGACAGAGAGGATGTCTTCTATTTAAAAATAGAGCAGCATGAGCTGGAGATCTTAGAGGAAACAGGGACAAAACCCGATATTGAGATGACACTTACGGAAGAAGTACTGCAGAAGATCATACAGGGACAGGAAACGTTCCAAAAGGCGTTTATGACAGGCAATATTAAAATGAAGGGTGATTTCGGTCTGTTCCGTATGCTGGATGAAATTTTTATATTCCGGTAAACAGACAAAGAGATTTATCATGCAGGTTATATCAGAAGTTCAATAGAAAGAAAGGAAGATACAGTATGAAAAACGATTCATGTATTTTTTGTAAGATTGCAAATGGGGAAATTCCATCCAAGACATTATATGAGGACGAGAAGTTCCGTGTGATCCTGGATCTGGGACCGGCGACAAAGGGACATGCACTGATCCTGCCAAAGGATCATTTTGCAAATTTGTATGAACTGCCGGAAGAAGAAGCAAAGGATGTGATCGTGCTGGCAAAAAAAATGGCAGCTAAAATGACAGAAAAGCTTGGCTGTGACGGCTTTAATCTGGTACAGAACAACGGAGAGACAGCAGGACAGACTGTATTCCATTTCCATATGCATCTGATCCCGCGTTATAAAGAGGACGGACAGAAGATCGGATGGAATCCGGGCAGTCCTTCTCAGGAAGAACTGGAAGAGATTAAAAATCAGATTCTTTCCTAGTGAGTGAAAAGATAAGTACGGGAAACAAAATCGAAAGATAAGAGAGGAATTTAACATGCAACAGTCAGGACAGACCTATCTGGAAACGATTTATTTACTGAAAAGAGAAAACGGACGCGTAAAATCTATTGACGTGGCAAAAGCACTTGGTTTTTCCAAGCCGAGTGTCAGCCGTGCAATGGGTAAGCTCAAGGCAGAAGGGTATCTGGAAGTCGGTGAAAAGGGAGAACTGGTCCTCACAAAGGAAGGCAATAAGATCGCAAAGGATCTTGTGGAAAAACAGGAAACCCTGACACAGTTTCTGATGATGACAGCAGATGTGGATCAGGAAACAGCAGAAGACGATGCCAGAAAAATGATGCATTTTATCAGCAAAAAATCCTTTCAGGGTATTCGGAACTTTATCAAACAGGTAGAGGAACTTAATTAGAAAATTGGAGGAAAGACATGCAGACGAAACCGGACGTAGAGCAGATGCTCATGCAGTCTTTGAAAGAGCTTGTACTTGTAATACCTCTTGAAAAAATCACAATTAAAGAAATTACAGATAAGGCGCAGGTGATCCGTCCGACCTTTTATAACCATTTTCAGGATAAATATGAAGTGGTCGAACGCATCATAAAAGATGAGATCCTGCAGCCGATCCGTCCCCTTTTGCAGAATGATATGATCGATGAATCCATGATCCTGATCTTTACCAATTTGCAAAAGGAGAAGGAATTTTATACAAAACTGGCAAAAACAACAGGGCAGAACAGCTTTGAAGAAATTGTCAGGAAATGTGTAGAGGAGCTGCTTCTGGAATTCATGATCTCCAAAACAGGGGAAAAGGTTGTGAAGGACAAGTGGCTGACGCCGTCAATGATCGCTAAATATTATGCGCAGTCCATGACATTTGTTGTCATGAACTGGATCCAGAGCGGAATGCCCTTGTCTCCAAAGGAGATTGCAGAGGTTTATGACTATATCATTACGAGATCCATGCAGGATATTATAGACGAGTTAAAGGAGTAAGTTACACCTAACATTATTTTGAAAATGTAATAGTTTGATATACAAATCGATCAATTTGTATATCAGATGAGAACAAAGAAAAAGAATTGCATCTTCCTAAATGCAGTTCTTTTTTTTATACTGCATTGCAGAGTAAGAGAAATATTGATTTCAGATCAAAGAAAGAGATGAGGAAAGTTATGGACAAATTTAGCAGAGGTATTGTAAAAAGCCGTTTTGTCATTTTCATCATCAGTCTGGTGCTTCTGATACCGTCCTTTTTTGGATACATAAGCACAAGAGTCAATTACGATGTCCTCTCTTACCTGCCAAAGGATATTGAAACAATGGTAGGTCAGGACGTTCTGATGGATGATTTTGGAACCGGTGCCTTTACAATGATCGTTACCGAGGGGCTCCCCTATAAGGATGTCTCCAAACTGAAAGAAAAGGTAGAAGATGTTGACCATGTTAAAAAAGTAATCTGGTATGACAGCTTCGCAGATATCTCCATTCCGACAGAGCTTCTTCCACAGGAGCTACAGGATGCATTTGCAAAAGGAGATGCGACTCTGATGATCGCCATGTTTGATACGACAACAAGTGCGGATGAAACAATGGATGCGATTGAAGAGATCCGTGATGTGACACAGAACCAGTGCTTTGTCAGTGGTATGTCGGCAGTTGTAACGGATACAAAGAACTTATCCAACAAAGAAACACCGATTTATGTACTGATCGCCGTTATTCTTTGTAGTATCATTCTTTCCCTGACAATGGATTCCTACATCATTCCGCTTTTCTTCTTATTGAGTATCGGAATGGCAATCGTATATAACTTAGGTTCCAATGTCTTTATGGGACAGATTTCTTATATTACAAAGGCACTCGCCGCGGTATTGCAGCTGGGTGTTACGCTTGACTACTCCATCTTCCTGTGGCACAGCTACGAAGAACAGCAGGAGTTATGCGGCGGAGATAAGAAAGAAGCAATGGCAAAGGCCATCAGCGCTACATTCTCTTCCGTAGTCGGCAGTAGTATTACAACAATTGCCGGATTTATCGCACTTTGCTTCATGAGCTTCACACTTGGTCTTGACCTTGGTATTGTCATGGCAAAGGGTGTTCTGATCGGTGTAATTGCCTGTGTAACGGTTCTTCCGTCATTGATCCTGATCTTTGACGGCATTATTGAAAAGACAAAGCATAAACCACTGCTTCCGGAATTCCGGATTTCAAAATTTGTGGCAAAGCATTACATTATCATTGCAATAGTCTTCGTAGTGCTCTGGATTCCGGCAGTTTTCGGTTATAACAGAACAAGCGTATATTACAATCTGGATTCCACATTACCGGAAAGCCTGCCAAGTATTCAGGCAAATAATATACTGAATGATAAATTCGCCATGAATACAATGGAGATCGTTCTTGTGGATACAAACCTTTCCGCAAAGCAAAAAATGCAGCTGGCAAATGACATGAAGAATGTAGACGGTGTTAAAACCGTACTTGGTCTGGATGCACTTGTCGGACCGGCAATTCCGGATGAACTGATCCCGGATGACATCAAGAGCGAGCTGATACAAAGTGGTCGTGAAATGATGCTTGTCATGTCGGAATATAAGGTTGCATCCGATGAAGTCAACGAACAGTGTAATAAACTGGAAGAGATCATAAAGAGCTATGATGACAGCGGAATGCTGATCGGTGAAGCACCTTGTACAAGAGATCTGATCAAGATCACAGATAAGGACTTTAAGACAGTCAGTGCAGTTTCTATCGGTGTTATCTTCCTGATCATTGCGGTCGTATTTAAGTCAATCTCATTACCGGTCATCCTCGTTATGACGATTGAATTTGCGATCTTTGTCAACATGGGTATTCCGTATTATACAGGATCCGTTATCCCGTTTATTGCATCTATCGTAATCGGAACGATCCAGTTAGGTTCCACAGTCGATTATGCGATCCTGATGACGACAAGATATAAAGTAGAAAGAAATAATGGCAAGGATAAGAAGGAAGCGGTTACGATCGCACACCAGACATCGATCCAGTCAATCTTTGTCAGTGCCATGAGTTTCTTCGCAGCAACTTTTGGTGTAGGTGTTTATTCCGATATCGATATGATCAGCCAGTTATGTACCCTGATGGCGCGTGGCGCGATCATCAGTATGGTTACAGTTTTACTGGTACTTCCATCCATGCTGATCATCTTTGATAAGCTGATCTGTGTAACAAGTATCGGAATTGGAAAGCGTTCTAAGAAAAATAAGGAGGAAGCATTATGAAAAAATCAGCAAAAGTAATTGCACTGGCATGTGCAACAGCACTTTTGACCACAACGATCTTTACAGATCAGGCATTAGCGGAAAAAGAAACTGATCAGGAGCTGAGTGAGCAGGAGGAAACACTGACAGATACATTAAATTCCCAGTTTTCTTCAAGCAATACATCAGATGTAGATAAGGAAGAAACCGTATACGTTTTTACAGATGCCAGCGGTAATACAGATCATATCTTAGTCAGTGACTGGTTAAAGAATAAGACCGGTGCAAAGACGATCGAAGATTCATCCGATCTGAAGGACATCGAAAATGTCAAAGGTGATGAAACCTTTGATGGCAGCGGAGATAAGATCACATGGAATGCGGATGGCAGCGATATTTATTATCAGGGTACATCTACAAAGCAGTCTCCGGTCAGCATCAAGCTTACTTATTACTTAGATGATAAGGAAGTTACACCGGAAGAAATTGCCGGTAAGAGCGGTAAAGTAAAGATTCGTTTCGACTATACAAATAATGAAACACAGGAAGTTGAAGTCAACGGTAAGACAGAAACGATCCATGTTCCATTTGTTGTACTGAGTGGTCTGGTGTTATCAAACGACAATTTCAAAAATATTGAAGTTACCAATGGTAAACTGATCTCCGAAGGTAATAATTCCATTATCGCCGGTATTGCAATGCCCGGTCTGAAAGACAGCTTACAGATCAGTTCCAAGGATTTTGATACAGATAAGGTAAGTGTTCCGGAATATGTAGAGATCACAGCAGATGCAACAGATTTCTCACTGGATATGACAATGTCCATGGTTCTGAGTGATATCTTAGATGACCTGTCATTCAACAGTGATGATATTGATACAAGTGAACTGACAGACAGCATGGATCAGCTGACAGATGCAACAGACCAGTTACTAGATGGTACAAAGCAGCTTGCAGACGGTACAGGAACTTTAAAAGAAAAAGTCGGCGAATTTAATGACGGACTGAGAACATTAGATAATGGTATCGGTCAGTATACAGCAGGTGCAGCACAGCTTGCATCCGGTATCGGAGAACTGAAATCCGGTACAAACCAGTTAGCAGCAGGTGTTCCACAGCTGACTAAAGGAGTAAAACAGTTAAAGAATGGTGCTGTATCCGCTAAAAAGGGTGCAGATCAGTTAGTTGCAGGTTATGCAGGAACAGATAAATCAGCAGGCGCAGCAAGCGGTGCAAAATCACTGGCAAGCGGTGCAAAAACATTAAATAAGAGTATGGCAACAGCAGATCAGGGTGCGCAGCAGTTAAAATCCGGTGCAGATCAGATCGTTGCAGGTTACGCAGGAGACGGAACAGCAGCAAATCCGGGCGCAGCAAGTGCAGCAAGCCAGATCGCAGGCGGACTTTCCCAGTTAAATCAGGCAGTACAGAATATTTCACTTCCGGGTTCTACATCAACAACACCGGAACAGGCAGCAGCACAGGAGAAAGCAATTACAGATGCAGTTACAGCAGCTATGTCAACACCGGAAGCACAGCAGGCACTTGCAAAAGCAGCAGGTACAGCAGGAAGTGCAGTTGACCAGAGTGCTATTACTGCAGCAGTAACAAGTGCGGTATCTGCAGCAATCCAGCAGTCTCTTGGTACAGCAGTACAGCAGGCTATGGTGCAGCAGATTCAGGCAGGAAAAATGACAGTCAGCGGTAATGCAGCAGATGTTATAACCGCAGTCGGACAGAGCATTGGAGGAAGTCTTGGTACAAGTGTTGCAACAAGCCTTGCAAGTGATACCACCATCAGCGCAGAAGTAGGTAAACAGATTACAAATGCAGTTGGCAGTGTAGCACCAAACATTGCAACAACAGCAGCAGGTATTGCAGGAAAGGCCGGTGCTTCCAAGGCAGTAGATCTTGCAAGTCAGCAGATCAGCGGCTTTGCTCCTCAGATCGATACCTTAAAAGCCAGTGTTAAGCAGTTAGCAGATGGTTCTGCAGCGCTGAATCAGGGTATCAACAGCTTATATGATGGTTCAAAACAGTTACAGTCAGGTATCACAACGTTAGCAAGCGGTACAACGCAGCTTTCCGCAGGTGCAAGTGCATTATCTGATGGTGCAGATGCTTTAAACAAAGGTATTAACGGTTACACAAATGCCAAGGGAGAAAAAGTAACAGGTCTTTACGGTGGTACAAAAGCACTTGCAAAAGGTCTGAAACAGTTAAAGACAGGTCTTGTGACTCTGGATTCCAAGAGTGCTACACTGGCAGCAGGTGTCATCAAATTAAATGAAGGTGCGGCAAAACTGGATGAAGGTGCTACAAAGCTGACAAACAGCTCTGAAACATTAACAAGTGGATCTGCTAAGATCGTTGATGCAGGTAAGCAGCTTGCAGATGGCGTAGATACACTGGATGAAGGTGCAAATAAGTTAAACGAGGGTATGATCGAGTTTAACGAAGAAGGTATCCAGAAGCTGACAGATGCATTTGATGGTGACATCAGTTCATTACTTGACAGAGTAAATGCAGTCATGGATGCAGGAAAAGATTATAACAACTTCAGTGGTGTGGCTGACGGTAAGAGCAGCAGCGTGAAGTTCATTATCAAAACAGAAGGCGTAAAAGCAGAGTAATGAAATGGGGAGGTGCAAAGCATGGATACCGGTTTATTATTAGTAATCGGAATTGCTTTAGGACTGGGCTTTGATTTATATGCTAAGGCAGTTTGCCAGGGAGCTTTGCTCTCCCGTATTGATAAAGCAAAATTAGCACTTGGACTTTTGGTGTGTGGTGTTTACCAGCTGATCGTACTGCTGGTTGGATATGCATTGACGATCTGGCTCAGAGGCTCTTATCTGGCAGATAAAGGAGAAGCCTTAAATCCATTGATCAGCATGGTTATATTTGTGGCATTTGCCATAAAAATGCTGAAGAATGCATGGAAAAATGAAGGTATTGTGGAAAGCAGACATGATGGAAAATATCTGATCCGTATTTTCATAAGCCTTTGCCTGCAAGTTGGATTTTATACACTTCTGACCGGTATTGCACTTGGTATGATGCAGCTTCGTTCTATTTATGAACTTGGTATTTTGACAGTTGTCTGCATCATAGCAGTATTACTTGGTCTGATTGGCGGATATCGTTTAGGATACAGCCAGAAAACCGGTGCTTATGCCATCGGTGGCAGCATCCTGATCATTGTCGCTGTAGCGACAGGATTTTTATATCTTTGATCATTTTCAGATCCTTTCAGGGTCTGCAATGATATATTTTCATTCCCTATTTGATGACTGCCCGGTTCGCCGGGCAGTTGTTTTATATGCTAAGTTTGACAGGAAGTATATAATATAATAAGATCATACGGCATATTTCTATTAAGGAAGGTATAATAGCGTGATACAGGACATTGCACCAAAGAAGTTTTATAACCAGTTTGCAGCAAAAAAGCCATCGGCAAACAGCCGGATCTTGAGTTTTTCCGATGGAAAGATACTTTATAAGGAAAAAGACGGAGAAATGGAATTTCTCACATTTAAGCAGGTAGAAACACATTTCATGCAGGAAAGTGAAAAATCCGAACTTCCGGTATATACTTATTTATTTTCTATAGATCGGGAAGATTTCTTTTTGATGGATCTGCAGGATCAGATGTTTGAGGATTTCACGTACCACAGAATGTTTGAAACCAGACGACTTTATCCAAAGGAGTATGTGCTTGCAGCAGCGACAGGCTGGCATTTATACGTATGGTATCGTGACAATCAGTTTTGTGGCAGATGTGCCAAAAAACTTGTGCATGATGAACACCTCCGGATGATGAAATGTCCATCCTGTGGCAATGTGGTTTTTCCGAAGATTGCGCCGGCGGTCATTGTGGGTGTGACAAATGGAGACAAAATCCTGATGACAAAATATGCGGGCAGGGAATATAAAAAATATGCGCTGATCGCAGGTTTTACGGAGATCGGAGAGACAGCGGAGCAGACGGTAGAGAGGGAAGTCATGGAAGAGGTAGGACTTCATGTCAAAAATATCCGTTATTACAAAAGCCAGCCATGGGGATATGACAGTGATCTTCTGCTTGGTTATTTTTGCGAACTTGCAGAGGAACATAAGATAGAACTGGATGAAACGGAGCTTTCCCTTGCAGAATGGATAGATTACAAGGATGTTCCGGATGATCCGGAAGGACTCAGTCTTACCAGAGAGATGATGCAGACCTTCCGGGAGAAAAAGAAAAGAGAGCATGAGGAACTTTCATAATTCTTAAGTTTTTTACGGGTAAAAAGACATAAAAAAGACACATTTATTATGTATAAATAACGGTATCGAAAGAGAAAGAAAGGATGAAAACAAATGAAAGCAAAACAAATTGCAATACTTTTAGCACTGACAACTATGATGATCGCGGGGTGTGGATCAAATACAAAGAATGCAGATTCGCAGACTGAGGTTAGTACAAGTACAGAAACGGCAGATGAGACTTCATCTGATGAAACAGATACAGAAGAAACGGATTCCAATTCCGGTGAGACTGCAAATGAAGCAACAGATTCGCAGCAGGAAGCTGCAGATCCGGGAGATGGAAATTATGAAGACAATTTTGCGGTAAGTCATGAAGCAGCAGTCGATTTTGCAGAAAAGATTAAAAGTGCTGTAGCTGCAAAGGATCAGGAGGCTCTGGCTGATCTTGTAAATTATCCGGTCTATATTGGTTTTAAAGATGAAGGACAGACTGTGGATACAAAGGAAGATTTTATGAAGCTTGATGCTTCTGAATTATTTACAGATGATCTGCTTAATGCTGTTGCAAATGCAGATGAGAGCGAGGATGTTTTAAGTCCGAGTATGGCTGGATTTAATTTATACAGCAATGACGCAAGTGCAAGCCTGACCTTTAGTGTACAGGATGGAAAGCTGGGCGTTACAGGAATTAATTATTAATGATGGTATTTCATACAATATACTGAGAGAAATTTTATTGTCAATGCTTTGCAACAATGGTATAGTTGTCCCTGTTGTAAAGCATTACAATTAATTGAATATAGGTATAAATTGGAAACGCACAATCCTCCCGGATGATAACGAACAACACAGATTCATGTTTATTCACTATCAGAAGGAGGATTTTTTATGCCCCAAAATAAGTTTCAGGATGTTGTTTTCACTACCATTATGGCAACTATCATGGTGTACGGAATGATCGTATACAATGTAGCTTTAAATACCGGAGGCGTTTCCGGTACTACCTTTCTGGCAGCTTTTCATGAAATGCCGATCATGGTTCCGATTGCGTTTGTACTGGAGTTTTTTGTAGTAGGAAAGCTCGCAAAAATGCTTGCATTTACAGTAATGAGACCGGATGACAGACCGCAGTTTATCACTTATGCCATTTCTATTTGTATTTACTGCATTATGTGTCCGGTTATGAGCCTGTTTGCCACATTATTATTTAAAGAAACAAAAACATTTGGTACATGGGTGCAGACATGGGGAATGAATTTCCCAATGGCAATTTTGTACCAAATGTTTTATTGTGGTCCTTTTGTAAGGCTGATATTCCGGCTGCTTTTTCCACAGAAGAAAAGCAGTAAATAGTATTATTTATTCAATATCCGGTCAGCTCTGTAAACGGATAAATTAAATTTCCGGGGGCTCATATTTCCTGATTTTTTATGGGAAGCCTCCCTGAAGTTTTGCAGGATTTGGTTATATGCATCTCCATATAATGGACCGTCTGCATCAAACACACCGGCTCGTTCCATAGCGGGAACTGCGTCCAGACTAAGATCACTTAAATAATAAGCATCCACATTTTCCCGCTGACAGTTATATGCTGCGGTGATCGCATCCGGTCTTGCCAGAGAGAACAGCAGGTAGCAGACGGTAACAGTTATTGTCATGAAAAAGAACAGTGGGAAACTGCTTTTGTAGATGGATATAACAACACCGGTCAGGCAGATGGCAAGTGTAAGAAGCGACACCAGTACAAAAATCCGTAAAAAGGTCAATTGGTAAGATGCAATGTACAAAAGCATCCGCATTGTACTGGAGGCGATCATAATATAAGTGCATCCACAGATAATGGTCAGGATCGTTTTAAGCACCTTATTTTCCCGATAATGCTTCTGGCAGAACAGGACGAGCACAAGATTGATCAGGCAGACAAACAGGAGTTGGAAAAAGCCTTGTCTGGCATATGCTGCATAGGTGTAACCGTCAGGTAACTTCATGTTACCGATAAACAAATAAGCAATCTGAATGATACTGAAGCACAGATAGATCACCGTTAAAATAGAGGAAAAAGTAATGGCAATGATCGGTTCCATTGTCCTTTTATTTTCCATGACAGGGTTTACATCCTGAAAAGCAAGCTCGATCAGGATACAATAAGAAGAAAACATACCAAAACAGATGGTAAATACAACTGCAAAAATCGTACCAAAGTCAATGTTTTCAAAAAGGCCGGAAAACAGGCGGTCTGAAAAGGATCGAAATACGACATCCGCACTTAACAGTAAGGAGCAGACAACCAAAAGCAAAGGGATTGCGATCAAAATGCCTAAAAAAACATAATAAATCTTGGTGTTTTTTCTCTTCCGGTGTTCTTTTAAATACTGCTGCAGGCTCTTAAACGGATAGTTGAATCGGCCGACGGAGCAGATAATTGTCCGGGAAAGAGCGCTGCAGAATTTGGAAAAATCCCATTCCTTTGTATCGTAAAAATGGCGCAGCAAAAAGCAGAAGAATAAGAGTATAATACCTACATAATTTAAAAAGGCAAGAACTACACTGTCTGTCAGCATATTGGAAAGTCCTAAAAGGCAGATGGAAATAATAAAAAACCATTTCTTATTGTCTGTTTTGACAGAGAGCGTTTTAAAACAGAATAGTACATAACCGATCGTGGCGGCGCAAAGTAAGACAGAGGTAACTGCCATAAAATTCCGGTAAATACAAAAACAGAAAAACAGGCCATATAAAATACTGCCAACGCCGAAGGCAGAGAAATTGTCGACCACAGCTCTTACGAGTAGTGGTTCTTCTTTTTTGAAAGTTACAGGACTCATATTGGGAGATATATCAGTATTATTTGTGCCCTGTTTATTTTGATCCTCAGTATAATTTCCCGGATTCTGCTGATTTTGATTTGTAATATTCATTTTACTTCCCTTCTTTCTTACTTATTTTCGGTACTGTTTTCATCCGGCTCATATGCTAAAATATCGCCGGGCTGACAATCGAGAGCTCTGCAGATCGCATCAAGAGTCTGCAGGCGGATTGCCTTTGCCTTATTATTCTTTAAAACGGACAGGTTTGCCATTGTAATATCTACTTCTTTGGATAATTCAGTCAGGCCCTTTTTTCGTTTCGCCATCATGACATCGAGATTAATGATTATTGCCATAGTTGTTTCCTCGTCTTATATAGTTTATATAGTAGTGTTTTTTAGAGTATCAAATGCTGCTGACTGCTGCATGTTTCCAATTTACAGCTCCCTTGTTTACTTGTTATATTGTCAGATCATTTTCTTCTTTGTAGCTGACAGCGCGGTCAAATACACCGGCGAGCACTTTACTGAACAGTCCTGCGATCACAAAAACGAGAATAATGATCAAAACAGCAGGTGTTAAGTAAAGAAACAGGCGGAAAGCTGTCAAAAGTGCGATCAGAAAGCTGTATGTACCCATTTTATGCAGGCTTTTTACATTTTCTCTGACAAAACAGTTGTCCGCAAGAACCGTATCAAACATTTTCCGTAATTCTCCGATCAGCAAAATTGCCAGAACGCCGGACAGGAAAAAGATTACGACAAGCGGCCAGTAGTAGATGACAAACAGATTGTTGTAGGATCCGTACCATTTGAATGTAAATGGCAGTGTCAGGCATACAAGCATGCCCGCAAAATACATAAAATCTAATAAAAATTTTGTAATTTTAGTCAATTTCAGATTCATGGTAATTCCTCATCTTTCTTTCCTTGATTTATCCAGATCATAATACAAGATCATATGAATGTCAATAATAAATTATCGATTTACGATAAATTATTATTGCAAAACTATAAGACAAATTTGTATATTGTCATATAGTATGGCATCTTTTATAATGAGCGCATAAGGCAGGATAAGTCCTGTCGGGGGAATGTTATGAAATGAACGGTTTATGTAATGTCTGAGATTTTACCGATTGGATAAAATCTACTGAGTCATGGCATAAGATGAAGGAAAAGAAACAAAGAAAGACAAATGCAGAGCAGTTGTTGATCGTGGAAAAGCTCAGACCGATTGATGATGGTTTTTTTGAAGTGATGATGGAAGATCCGGATACCTGTGAAGAACTATTACAGATATTTATGGAAAAGGCTGATCTGAAGATCCGTAAAGCCACGGTCACAGTAAATCGTTCAGAACCCGGAGACAGATTTGAGCATGTACAGGAAGTTTATATTATCTATGTTTCTAATTTTGATGTATTGCAGAATGGGAGAACGATCAGTCATGCAGAGATGATCTGTAAGGAAACAGGGGAGTCGTTACAGGATGGACTGCATGAAATTTATGTGACGACAACTGGAAAAGAGGATAATAAAATAGCACGTCTTATGAAGGAATTTCTGAATCCGGATATGAATAATCCTGAATTTCCCAAAACATCAAGACGTGAACAGGCTGAAGCATGATCCAAAGGAGGTGGCAATCGTGTGCAAGGCAATAGAAGAATATGCAGATAAGAGAGCAATAGAAACAGCGATAGAGACATATCAGGAGTGTGGTATTTCACGGGATATGATAGCCCAGAAGATAAAAAACAGATTTGCACTTTCCGATGACCAGATTGCTGCTTATCTGAAAACAGAATAAAATGAAAACCGCCTGGGAATTTTCTCAGGCGGTTTTACTGTGAGCATATAGTAATTTTATAAAACTAATCTATGAATTTTCCTGCTGCTGTTTTAGCTGTCTGCGCAGATCAGCAATGAGAGTGGCATTTTCCGCTAGCAGTCTGTTTTTCTCGGACAGCTCAGCGTCTTTCTCGGACAGCTCAGCAGTTTTCTCATATAATTCGGCAGTTTTTTCAGCCAGTCTGGCATCCAGCTCTTTTATCTCCTTCTGCCTTTCCTCAATCATATAAAGAGCCGTATTGCGGTCAAGTATAGCAAGTGCTTCAGAGTACATATAAATAACCTCCTTTGGATTCTTTTTGAAATCGGCTATTTCCTGATATAGCTTTATATATTCGGGATAAGCCTGTATCAGTGGTACAATATCTTCCGGCTTGCGAGCTGCGAGAAATGTTAACCACGCATCAAGCTTATTATCTATATTGTGGACTACGTCATGGAAGGTGTCAAGGGAAATGAAGATTTTCCGGGAAAGATGGGAAAGCTCGATTTTACTGTCATAAGAACAGACGCTGCGGTGGATATAAAACGGAGCTGCCTTGCGGAATACAGAGCTGCTTTGTTCCATCAGGACAATGACATAGACAGGACACAGATCCCGGTAGTTAAATTGTTTCCCGCGCTCTGCTTTTTCTTTGGCGTACTGGCGCATGATAAAATCCGCAGCATAGCAGTCGCTGCGCTGCCCGGGGAAATCGTAACCGATCTTTTGCATTTCTACGTCGATAGTTTCACCATCAGCAGTCTGTACAACAAGATCCAAGACTACGAAGGAAGATTCCTCTGCCAGCTTAATTCCTTCTAGTGGAAGTGGTGTCAGCGACGAAATTTCCTTTTGCAGGATACAGGAAAGGAAGTCGCGCAACCTGTCAGGATGCTCGGTCGGATTGAAGAGCTTTTTGAAGAAAGGATCGGAAGTGATGGGTGGTATCTTCTGATTTTGGAAGAATGCAATCATTTCCTCTTTTGCGCCAAAGGATAGAGATTGAAAGGCTGCTTTTGTTTCCGGGGATGCGGCGATTTGTGCAATGGATTCTTCGCGCCCTATGGGTGCACCGAAAATTTCTGACAGAGTATGTGTGTTTGTTTCCGGGGATTCCTGCATGGAAAGGTGTGATAAGGATAGTGCGTTTTTGGATGTGTTTTTCATGTGAGTTCTCCTTTGAAGTGTAATAAATTTGCGTCACAGAAATGATAACTGGTAAGCATGACTCACACTTTTGCATGAAAACCCGCTTGGCTCTGAACAGTTACAAATAATGCAGGTTTATGTATCAATCTGTGCCTATTTGTTAAAAATCTGAGAAAGTATGTCCGAATGGACAAAATAAGAAATGTATCTTGAATCTTCAGATGTAGACAGTATACAAGAAAAAGAAGATGATAGCAAGAAAATTAAAAAAATGGTAACGATACAGGTTTACGGTTTCTATGTTTCTGTGAACATGACTTATAGTAGTCATTTTTTACTTCTTACCTGCGTATTTCAACCGCTTACCGAAAAGGCAATTACATTTATTTTAGATACCGTATAATGACAACAACAGGAGGTGGTCAGGTGAAGATACGAGTGGAAATAGATCCGGAAGCACCGGAAGAAGAAATCGTGCTCCATTGCAGGGAGCTGACACCGGAGGTCGTGAAGCTTCAGCAGTTGTTGGCGAAGCAGATCAAAAGTGCCGGTCAGATCATATTGTATCAAAACGACACCGAGTATTATCTGGAAACAGACAGGATCCTGTTTTTTGAAACGGAAGGCTCGCAGGTGCTGGCGCATACGGAAACGGAAATATTTGAAGCAAGGAAAAAGCTGTATGAGCTGGAGGATATGCTGGGATCGGATTTTCTGCGGATCTCTAAGTCCGCGATCGTAAATCTGAACCGGATTTATGCGATCCGGCGGAATCTGGCAGCGTCCTCGGAGATTTCTTTTCAGGGAACGCACAAACAGATTTATGTATCAAGAGCATACATAAAAGTATTAAAGGAAAGATTAGAAGAAAAGAGGTTGGAAAGATGAAAAAAACAAGCAGAATATTTTGGGGACTTGGATTTATCACAGCAGCGGTATTTCTGGTATTGAGCCAGATGCATCTGATCACAGCACAGATCAGTGTATGGAGCACATTGATTGGTATTTTATGCGTGGCACTCCTTGTCAGCAGCATTGCAGACAGAAGCTTTGGCGGGATCTTCTTCTCTCTGGGGCTTGCCTGGCTGACATTTGCCGAAGTGCTGGGGCTTCCCAAAGTCGGTTTTTGGAATGTGGTGATCATCGTTGTATTTTTGACGATCGGATTCAATTTTTTGTTTCCGCATAAGCACAGAAGCCATGGAGATCAGGATGATCCACATGCAAAGAGATCCGATTACACAAAGTACCAGAAGGTAACTGAGGAAGAAGGAGACGGTTTTGTGGAATGCTCCAATTCTTTTGGTGAGACAACAAAATATGTTAATATGTCTGATTTAAAACGTGGACATTTTCAGAATTCTTTTGGGGAAATGAAGGTGTATCTGGATCAGGCACATATGGCAGGGGACAGCGTGACGATCGAAGTATCCAACAGTTTCGGGCAGCTTACTTTATTTATACCGAAAGAGTGGAATGTAGTGCAGAAGGTCAGCGTATTTGCAGCAAGTGTCGATGAAAAGCGTTGTGGAGATTCCAATGGGCCGATCTGCTATTTGCAAGGAAGCGTCAGCTTTGGAGAAATTGAAATTATACATATTTAATAAATCTGATCGTGATCAGGCAGGAAGAGGAAGTATGCTGTGCGATCCCGACCCGGATCGGCGCTTATTCTTCTTTTTTCTTCCGGTAACACATTCTATATTCTATTTCGCCGAGATCCTCGTGCGGAAGAGAGCGGAGCTTCTGGAAATTACGGTTTTCGTAAAAACAGACAGCTCCGTAATTTTTTTCAAAAACATCCAGCTCAATGAAGTCATAGTATTGCAGGACATAGGCGATCAGCTTTGTTCCGACACCAAGCCCGCGGTAATCCTTATGGACAAAAAGCCCTTCAATATAGCCTTCATCCACACCAATAAAACCGACGATCAGACCGTTTATCTCATATACATAAACTTCTGATTTCGGAATCAGCCTGGAAACATAGCCAAAGCTCCTGTCCCAGTAGGAGATAGGAATAAAGTCATGCACCTCACAGTTACAATCGTACCAGATCTGCATGACTTTCTTTAAGTCCATATCGTAAAATTTCCGAATGATATCCATATAATCAATCCCCCAATCGATTATAGTCTGCCATATTTCTCATATTGTAAAAATTCCGCTTTATAAAAAATCGGAGTGACAAGATTCGAACTTGCGACCTCCGCCTCCCTAAGACGGCGCTCTAACCAAACTGAGCCACACCCCGAAAATCAACAGTTGAAAAACCGTATCAATACTGTACCATCATATATGCAATTCCCTAAAAACGCAAGAGAAAATTATATATTCTTTATATATTTCAGAGTGCGCAATATGATATAATGTAATAAACGCAAAAAGAAAACAAGCAACACCGAAGGTGTTATTTGTTTTCTTGCGTTTATTAACGAGCAAACGGTCTGCGAAGCAGACAGGGAGCACCGGAGGTGCGGGTTTGCGAGTGAATCCGGAGGATAAGGAAGAGCAAACAGTCTGCGAAGCAGACAGAGAGCACCGGAGGTGCGGGTTTGCGAGTAAATCCGGAGGAGAAAATTTACAATAGAAGAGAATAAAAAGGAACTCAACATGAAACAAGGCATACTTTTTGATTTAGACGGAACATTATGGGACAGCGCGCAGGCTGTCGTAGACTCCTGGAACGAGATCATCGAAACCTTACCGGACTTTCATAAGCTGATCACGAATGAAGACATGTGCCAGCTTATGGGTAAGACAATGGATGATATTGCATATACTTACTTTAATACAGTCAGCAAAGAAAGGGCACTTGAGATCCTGCAGATCTGTATGGATCATGAAAACGCATATATTGAGCAGCATGGCGGTGTTTTATTCCCGGAGCTGGAAGAGGTGCTGAAGGAGTTGTCGGAAAAATATGACCTCTTTATCGTCAGTAACTGCCAGCTTGGCTATATCGAAGCCTTCCTGTCATACCATAAGCTTGGAAAATACTTTAAAGATACAGAATGCTATGGACGCACGAAGCGCTGCAAGGGAGATTCGATCGCAATCCTTCTGGGCAGACAGGATCTGGAGCAGGCAGTTTATGTGGGAGATATTGAAGGCGATTTCATTTCCGCTACACAGGCGGGCCTTCCATTTATTCATGCAGCGTACGGTTTTGGCAAAGTACCACAGGCAGTTTACGCGATCCGGTCCGTACAGGAGCTTCCTGCCATGGCAAAAAAGGTATTTGCAAAGAAAGACATCCGTGCTTTTCTGCATACACAGAAGCTGATCACAGATGGTGCATTTGGTACGTATTTCAGCAGCATCTGCCAGAACGGCATTTTCCCGGAGCGTGCCAATACACAGGCGCCTGCACTGGTAAAACAGGTGCACGAGGCTTACCTTTCAGCCGGCGCACAGCTGATCCGTACGAATACATTTGCAGCGAATACGAAAACGCTGGATATGGGACTGGATGAGGTGCTGGAAACGATAGAAGCGGGCTTTACGATCGCCAAAGAGGCAGCAGAGCCTTACAGACAAAAGCATCCGGTCTTTCTGGCGGGTGATATCGGACCGATTCCCGGTGGCAGACAGGAGCAGGAAGAGCAGATCACAGAGGAATATTTACAGATCGCGCGGAAATTTGTGGCACTTGGAGCAGATCTTCTGGTATTTGAGACATTCCCGAATCCGGATCAGATCCTGCCTGTGATCCGGCAGATCCGCAAAGAATCACCGATCTTTATTCTGGTGCAGTTTGCGGTCAACCAGCTTGGCTACAGTGTGGCGGGCATCAGCGCAAGAAGCCTGCTTGAGGAAGCCGGGCAGGTAACAGAGATCGATGCGGCGGGCTTAAACTGCGGCGTCGGTCCGGGGCATATGTATAATATCATCAAGCAGGTAAGCAGCCTGGGCGGTAAATATTTATCCGTGCTTCCAAATGCAAGTTATCCGAAGGTCGTACAGGACAGGCTCGTATTTCTGGAAAATATGGATTATTTTGCGGACAAGATGGTGGAGATTGCAGATCTCGGTGCTTCTATCATTGGTGGCTGCTGCGGTACCAATCCGGACTACATCAGAAGGCTGGTAAAAGCACTCGGAGAAAAGCATCTGCGGGCAGAAAAGCCGTCTCCGGTGCATATTACCGTAAAGGAAAGGACAGAGCAGGCAGAGGATCACAGCTTTTATGCGGGAAAAAGCGGAAAGCTGATCGCAGTTGAGCTTTCACCGCCGCCTTCTGCGAACGATCAGAAGCTGTTAGAAGCAGCACATCTGCTTTCTGCCATGCATGTAGATACAGTCACTTTCCCGGATTCCCCATCCGGGCGGACAAGAGCGGACTCCATTTTAATGGCGGCAAAGGTAGCGCGGGAAACAGATCTTTGTGTTATGCCGCATATCTGCTGCAGGGACAAAAACGCGATCGCGATCCGTTCGCAGCTTCTGGGCGCATATTTAAGCGATATAAGAAATGCACTGGTGATCACGGGAGATCCTGTGCCAAGTATGGCAAGAGAAGATGTCAGAAGTGTATTTAATTTCGATTCTGTCGGTCTTATGAAGCTGGTTCAGGAGATGAACAGGGAGGAATTTGCATCCGATCCGTTTTTTGTAGGTGGTGCGATCAACCAGAACAGGCTCAGACTTGATGTAGAGATCAACCGTGTGAAACGGAAAATGGAACATGGAGCAACTTTTTTCATGACACAGCCTGTTTTTACAAAAGAGGAGATTGATAAGATCCGACGTATCAAGGAAGAGACAGGTGCGCGGATCCTCTGTGGTATTATGCCGCTTGTCAGCCGAAAAAATGCGCTGTTCATCAAAAATGAGATGACAGGCATGTGTGTGACGGATGAGATCGTGGCACGTTTTGCGGATGGCATGAGCCGCAGTGAGGGAGAAGCGACCGGCTGCGCAATTGCAGGGGAAATGATGGCACTTGCGGCAGATTTTGCAGACGGTTATTACTTCTCGATCCCATTTAACAGGGTATATTTATTACATGATATGACAGGAGTTATCAATGAGTCAGGAAAAGAAAAATGATGGATTTATCATGCAGGCCGGTATTCTGGCGATCACCGGTATTTTAGTCCGTGTCATTGGAATCTTATACCGTGCGCCGCTTACAGGCATCATAGGGGATGAAGGAAACGGCTATTATACAAGTGCATACAATATATATACGATCATTCTGCTGATCTCATCTTACAGCATTCCCTCTGCAATCTCCAAGGTGATCGCACAGCGGCTGGCACTTCGCGAATATCGGAATGCCCATAAGATCTTCCGCTGTTCGATCCTGTATGTGTTTATTGTGGGCGGAGTTGCCAGTCTGGTTGCGTTTTTTGCTGCGCCCTGGCTTGTGGAGACGAATTCCACGATCGTACTTCGTGTGTTTGCGCCGACTATCTTTTTATCCGGTTTTTTAGGTGTACTTCGCGGCTATTTCCAGGCGCATCGGACAATGCTGCAGACATCCTTTTCCCAGATCATCGAGCAGATCTTAAATGCAGTGGTCAGTCTTGGAGCCGCCTATCTGCTGATCAAAACTGTTTCCGCAAAGGATGAAACAACGCAGGCGATCTACGGAGCCATGGGAAGTGCCATGGGTACGGGCAGCGGTGTTTTGATCGCACTTCTTTTTATGTGGCTTGTGTACAAGCTGAACCAGAAATTTATCCTGCGCAGGGCAGACCGTGACAGAAATCATACGGAACTGAGTTACTCCCAGATATTCAGCATTATTTTCAGCATGGTAACACCGTTTATCCTGAGTACATTTATTTACAATTTTTCCACCTCATTAAACCAGACTGTTTACACAAAGATCATGAAATATGTGCTTGGCATTACGGAAAAAGAGATTGCGACCAATTATGGTGTGTTCGGAGGAAAAGCAGTTGTCATAGCCAATATTCCGATCGCGATCGCATCTGCGATGTCTTCTGCCATGATCCCAAGCATTTCCGGCTCTTATGCGCAGGGAGACCTGAAAAAGGCGCGTCATCAGGTGGCAGCGGCAATTAAAACAACCATGCTGATCTCCATTCCGTGTGCAGCAGGTTTATTTGCACTGGCACAGCCTGTTACACAGCTATTATTCCCGCAGAGATCTTCCCTTGCACTGGCATCTTCCCTGCTTCGGGCGATCAGTGTCACAGTTGTCTTTTATGCGCTGTCTACATTGACAAATGCGGTATTACAGGGAATCGGAAAAGTCAATGTTCCGGTCATTAATGCGGCGCTTGCTCTTGTTGTGCAGACGGTTGTTTTAGTACCGCTTCTGCTGTTTACAAAGCTTTCCTTATATGCACTGGCGATTGCGATGATCACATATTCGCTGCTGATGTGTGTGCTCAATAATATAGCGGTCAGAAAGTCCCTGCATTACAAGCAGGAATGGTTGCGTACTTTTGTGGTTCCGGGGCTTGCTTCCCTGATCATGGGCGTTCTGGCATATCTGATCTATCAGGGCATCTATATGCTGCTGAAGATCAACGTGGTTGCACTTTGCGTTGCGATCTTAGTTGCGGTTTTTGTATACTTTGCGCTTGTGATCTGGGCAGGCGGGCTGACGAAGGATGAGATCCTGAACATGCCAAAAGGAGCGACTCTGGTTCGCATTTTACAGAAAATAAAATTACTGTAATAAATGTCATGAACCATGTCACATATTTGCGGAGCTTGTCACATATTTGCGGAGCAAATGTGCGACTAAAATGTGCGACCAAAATGTGCGACCAAAATGTGCGACCAAATAACCTGTGAAACAGGTTATAGTATGTAATGAGATAAATTTTAAGAAGTCGTAGGAGGATAACCATGAAAAAAAGAACCTTGATCCTATGTGGACTGTTTCTTTCCATCAGCCTGCTGGCAGGCTGTCAGACGCAGGAAGCAGCGACAGCAGATAAGACGCAGGAGGCTTCCGATATTTCTGCGGAGGATACACAGGAGGAAGACGGACAGGCGTCTGATACAGATACGACAGATGATGAGACGGAAATCGCAGAGCCGGAGGATGATGCGTCATCTGCTGCTCAGGAAAATGTATCCGGTAAAGCAGCATCCTTTGAGATTTCCTTTGAAAAAGAAACGGGCGAGATGAAATCAGACGATGGCTCGATTTCCTATCTGCAGTATGAATTCAATATGCCAAAGGTAACCAGTGCGGATAATCCGGAAGCAGCAGAGCAGATTAACAGCTATTTTGTACAGCGTCAGGAAGAGCTGATGGCAGATTGTAACGAATATTATGAGTGGGCAAAAGAGGATTATCAGATCAGAGTGGATGTCGCGCAGGAAAACGGAACGGAGGGACCGACGGAAGATACCTTTGGCTATTATAGTAGTTGTGATTACACGATAATGCGGCAGGACGATACAGTGATCAGTTTTCAGGAGCAGTCCTCAACCTATACAGGAGGTGCACATGGTAACAATATAGTGGCGGGTGTTACCTTTGATGCCAAAACAGGGCAGAGGATCCAACTTGCCGATCTGATGGAAAATGAAGAAGACGGAAAAGCTGAGGTTGATCAGATCCTGCTTGAGAAAGCGCAGGAGATGCAGGAAAAATCCATGCAGGAAGACGGATATGGTATCTTCTTTGAAGAATATGAAACGTATATTCCGGATGTGCTGACAGAGGATTCCTGGTATCTGACAGAAGATGGAATGACGATCGTATCGAATGAATATCTGCTTGCGCCCTATGCAGCAGGTGCAACCTATTTTGATCTGCCTTATGAGACCTGTGACTTTATAAAGGAAGTGTATCGGAAATGAGCGAAAATATCTATGCAGTCAGAACGAATCAGCTGAGAAGCAGGATGCAGCAGGAAGATCTGCGTGCATATCTGATCCCGATGAATGATTTTCACGGTTCGGAATATATTGGCGAATATTTTAAAACGATCGCGTGGTTTAGCGGATTTACAGGATCTGCTGCCACGCTTCTTGTGACTGAATCGGAAAGCTTTTTATGGACAGACGGCAGATACTTTCTGCAGGCAGAGGAGCAGCTTGCGGGAACGGGTATCCGTTTAATGAAAATGGGAGAAGCTGATGTTCCGACGGGAACTGCATATATTGCCGGCTATTTACAAGAATGTAAGCAGGCAGGAAAAACGCTGCGGATCGGCTTTGATGGCAGGATCGTCAGTGCTGCTTATGTGGAAACGCTGCAGCAGGAAATTGAAAAATCGTGTGGCCGGAAGGCGCAGATAGAGGACGGAAAGGATCTGGCAGGTGAGATCTGGGGCGCAGAAAGACCTGCACTTTCCAAAGAGCCGATCTGGGAGCTTCCGCTTTCCTATGCCGGGGCAGGCAGAGACATCAAACTGAAGGCTGCACAGATCAAGATGCAGGAGCAGGGCGTTGATTACCTGATCCTGACTTCGCTGGATGAGATCGCCTGGATCATGAACCTGCGCGGAAATGATATTGCCTATAATCCGGTCTTTCTTTCTTATCTGGTGCTTTCGGGGGCAAGAGCAACCTTATATGTCCGTAACAGGGAATCCTTACCGGTATTTGAGGAGGCAGTCGATGTCAGGGCATATGAGGACTTTTATCAGGATCTTAAATCGTTTCCGGCGGGAAGCAGGATCTGGCTGGATGCAGATACGGTAAATTACAAAATTGTAAGTCTTCTGGACGGCAAATATAAGATTATGACAGCCAAGAGCCCGATCGCTTTGGAAAAGGCAGTGAAAAATCATACGGAAATAGAAAATGAAAGACTGGCGCACATCCGGGACGGCGTTGCGGTGACACGTTTTATCCGCTGGCTGAAGACAGAGGTCAGAACCGGGAAGGAAGAGGCTACAGAGCTTTCCGCGGCAGAAAAGCTGGAAGGCTACAGGAAGCAGATGCCCCATTATCTGGGACAGAGCTTTGCACCGATCATAGCCTATGGCAGTCATGGAGCTATCGTACATTATGAGCCGACAGAAGAAACAGATATCCCGATCGGAAAAGAAAGCTTCCTTCTGGCAGATACGGGCGGTCATTATCTGGAGGGAACGACAGATATTACAAGGACAATTGTCATGGGACCGGTCACAAAATTGCAAAAGCAGCATTATACCGCGGTACTTATGGGTAACTTACGTCTGATGGATGCAAAATTCCGTTACGGACTGAGCGGAGCACATCTGGATTATCTGGCGAGAGAGCCCTTATACAGAATGGGGCTGGATTTCAAGCATGGAACGGGGCATGGTGTCGGTTATCTGCTGAATGTGCATGAAGGTCCGAATGCGATCCGAAGCCGCGTGGCGGAGGATGGCGTATTCAAGCAGGGAATGATCACCTCCGATGAACCGGGGCTTTATATAGAAGGTGCGTATGGGATCCGTCTGGAAAACCTGATCCTGTGCGTGCATGCGGAAAAGACAGAATACGGACAGTTTATGCAGTTTGAGCCGCTTACATTTGTACCTTTTGATCCTGAGGCGGTCGACCTGGAAATGTTGACCGGGCGGGATAAAGAGTTGTTTGAAGGTTACCAGAAACAGGTATATGAAACACTGGCACCTTATTTAACAGAAGAAGAAAAGCAGTGGCTTTTACGGGAAACAAGGAATTTGTGATGCAAAAGGAGGAAAATGCATGAAAACAGGCAATATCTTGGTCATAGACGATGATGCGGAGATCCGTGAGATCGTACAGGTACTTCTTTCGAGTGAAGGATACACGGTAGAAACCGTGGCAGACGGAATGCAGGCATTGACAATGCTGACGGAAAAGACATTTTTACCGGATGTGATCATTCTGGATATCATGATGCCTGATATGGACGGATACAGTGTCTGCAAACAGATCCGTGAGATCTCGCAGGTTCCGGTTCTGTTTCTGACAGCGAAGAACAGAGAGACCGATCTGGTGGAGGGCTTTCTGGCAGGCGGCGACGATTATATGCAGAAGCCGTTTTCTTACACAGAGCTGATCGCCAGAGTGGGCGGTCTGATGCGCAGATACAGACAATATGGCGGGCAGTCCGATCCGCAGAAGGAAAAGCAGGTCTTTATCAGCGATCTCGTCATCGACAAGGATCAGGTTTCCGTGACGAAAAACGGTAAAAACGTGGAGCTCACAAATACAGAATATGGTATTTTACTGCTGCTTTCCGAAAACAAGGGTAAGGTATTCTCCCTGCAGGAGATTTATGAAGCAGTCTGGAAGGATACTTTTCTACCTTCTGCAAGCAACACCGTCATGGTGCATATCAGAAATCTGCGGGAAAAACTCAAGCAGGAAGAAGGACAGGGCGAGCTGATCAAGAATAAGTGGGGAAGAGGCTACTATATTGAGTAAGGAAAAGAAGCAAAAAGAAATCTATACCTCTGTATTTAAGACAAAGCTCTGGAAAAAGCTGTCTCTCTGCTGTATGGGGGCAGCAACGGGTTCTGTTTTGCTGCTTGCGCTGCTTTTCTTTGGCAGCAGGAGCATTATTTATCGTCATATGGAAAACAGGAATGTACAGCAGACGCAGAAGGATCAGGTCATGGCGGAGCTGCAGGCTTTTGTTTCCCAGCGGGGACTTTCCACGATCAACAAAAAGGAGATCCTGCAGTGGGAAAAGAAAAAGGGCGTGACAATTTCCTTTTTGGGCACAAAAGATACGATCCGTGAGCTTGAAACACTGCAGGCAAAATATAACAATTCCGTCATTTCGATTTACCAAAGACCGCAGGAGATACAGCCGTACGAGGTGCGTTTCAAGGATGCGGTTGTCCTGTGCGAACCGATTTTGGACAGAATGACAGAACGGTATACGACGGTCGCACTTGTTATTTCTGTGCTGATCTCGACGTTATTTTTTATCTTTTTGCTGATGCAGTGTATGAAAAAAAGATTGTCTTATGTGGTAGGTCTGCGGGATGATCTGCGCCTGCTTGAAGCGGGAGATCTGGATCACGAGGTCACAGTAAGCGGAAATGATGAACTGTCGCAGATCGGAGAGGGCATCAATAATCTGCGGCGGAATGTACTGCATAAGATCCAGACAGAGAGAGATGCCATTACGGCAAACCATGAGCTGATCACGGCGATGTCGCATGACCTGCGGACACCTCTGACAAAGCAGATCGGTTATCTGGAGATTTTGTACCGGCGCAAATTTACACAGGAAGAGGAACTGTTTGATTATATCCAGAAGGCGAGAAGCAATGCATTTATCATGAAGGATACAACAGACAAGCTGTTCCGGTATTTCCTTGCATTTGGCGGGCAGCAGCAGGAAGCGCAGCAGTCCGAGGTAGATGGCAAAGCGTTGCTGAATTCCGTCTTGAAGGAACAGATTGCCTATATCAACAGCCAGGGCTTTGTTGTTTCTTTTTCACCGATTACAGAAGCTTTCCGCATGCTGATCAATCCGGAGGAATTTGCCAGAATTTTTGACAATATATTCCATAATCTGCGCAAATACGGAGATAATACGGTTCCTGTCAATATCAGCTATACACTGCAGCCGGGAGAACTGCTTTTAATGGTGCAGAACGGTATCAGACAGGATACCTCCAAGGTGGAAAGCACGAAGATCGGGCTGAAAATTGTGGAAAAGATCATGAAATCCATGGGTGGAAGTGTAGAAGTCATGAATGATGGACAGTATTTTATCATTCAGCTGGTTTTTAAAATTGATTATGCATAATGTCTATTAGTACAAGGAGAACGGTATGAAAGAATATATGATGGCACTCGATCAGGGTACGACAAGCTCCAGATGTATTCTGTTTGATAAAATGGGGAATATCCGTGCAAAAGCACAGAAGGAATTTGCACAGATCTATCCGCAGGAGGGCTGGGTAGAGCACAATCCGAAGGATATCTGGTCTTCCCAGTATTCGGTCATGACGGAAGCACTGACAATGCTGGGTGAGGATGAGTGTATTGCCGGTATCGGGATCACGAACCAGCGTGAGACAACGATCGTCTGGAATAAGCAGACAGGCGAGCCCGTCTACAATGCCATTGTCTGGCAGTGCAGAAGAACGGCAAAGGAGATCGACCGCCTAAAGGAAGAAGAGCCGGCGCTTTCTGCCTATATCACAGAAAAGACAGGGCTTCTGCCGGATCCGTATTTTTCCGCTTCCAAGATTGCATGGATCCTAGATCATGTTGAAAATGCAAGACAGGAAGCAGACGCCGGAAATCTGCTGTTCGGAACGGTTGATACATGGCTGATCTGGAATCTGACCAGAGGAAAAGTACATGTGACAGATTATACAAATGCATCCAGGACGATGCTTTTTGATATCCATGCGCTGTGCTGGGATCAGAAAATACTGGATTATTTCCGGATCCCCGCTTCCATGCTTCCGCAGGTAAAGCCGAGCAGTCATGTTTACGGTTATGCAAACCTGGGCTCTCTGGGAGAAAGTATTCCTATCGCCGGTGCAGCGGGCGACCAGCAGGCGGCGTTGTTCGGGCAATGCTGTTTTACACCGGGTGAGGTAAAAAATACATACGGAACAGGCTGTTTTATGCTGATGCATACAGGTGACAGAGCTGTAAAGTCGCGCGCAGGGCTTTTGACAACGATCGCCGCATCCGCGGACGGAACAGCAGAATATGCACTCGAAGGCAGTGTTTTTGTGGCAGGTGCTGCGATCCAGTGGCTCAGGGACGGAATGCATCTGATCGAGCAGGCGCCGCAGACACAGAAGATCTGCGAATCGGTAGAAGATACCGCAGGTACGGTGATCGTTCCGGCTTTCACGGGGCTGGGCGCTCCTTATTGGAATCCTTATGCCAGAGGTATGGTAACGGGACTGACGAGAGGCTGTCAGAAAGAGCACTTTATACGGGCGATCATGGAATCGATCGCATTTCAGACGATGGATGTGCTCACTGCCATGCGTGCGGATGCGGAGCTTTCCCTGTTGAAGCTGAAGGTGGACGGCGGTGCAAGTGCCAATGATTTTCTGATGCAGTTTCAGGCAGATCTGCTTGGTGTGGATGTGCAGCGCCCGCGTTGTATTGAGACGACCGCACTTGGTGCGGCTTATCTGGCAGGTTTGGCAGTCGGTTACTGGAAGGATACGGAGGAGATCAAAGAAAACTGGCAGCTTGACCGGGTGTTTACCGCTTCCATGCCACAGGAAAAGAGACAGGAGCTTGTCAGAAACTGGAAGCGTGCGGTAGATTGCGCGCTCTATTATGCGAAATGGGAGGAAGAACATGATTGATCCTTCAAAAATATCACTGAACTTTATCAAAAAACTGGAATATACGGGTGGTTATCAGGGAATGCGCTATATGCTGCGGAAAGAAAGCAGGGACGAAGACACGGTACTGACCGCGTATGCATGGCCGGAGCCATTCTGCTTTTCCAAAACAGCACCGGAGAAAAAGATACAAAAAGAATTCCCCCTTACCCCGGAGGGCAAGGAGGAAGCGGTATTCTGGTTGAATGAAACATTTCAGTCGCAGTTTGCATAATTGCCGACGTTTCTGCCCGCATCTGTCCCGATCAGGTTCAGTGCCTTCTGCGTCAGATGGAGACCGTCTCCCTGCAGGTAGACGGCGGAAAGAGTTGCGGCTTTGGCAGAACCCATCGTAAAAGAGCTGCTGCTTTTGCAAAGCTTTGTTTGTGCGTTTCGTATTCTTGTATAACCCTTGGCTATTTTAGCATCATTATAATATTTCGGAAGTCCGATGATGAAGCACTGCTCCATGTCGGTCTTCTTTTTTATTTTCTGATACATGGATTTCAGATTGGAGGTATGTGCTTTTGCGGACATACCGGCAAATGCATCGTTCTCACCCTGCATCCATATCAGATACGTATGTCTGACGGTCAGCCCCTTTTTCTGTGCGAGCTTTTTTGCCGCATTGACTCTGGTGACCACGGACTTATATCGGAAATCTGCCCAGGAAACAGAGCCGGTTCCGACTGCGGAAGCGGGAACGGCGATCACGGGCGTCTTTGTCTTCTGATAATAGGCATTGACAAAGGCTGTCACCATAGAACCCCTGGCATAATCATAGTTTTGGAGATTTTCATCATCCTGTCCTCTGCCAAAAGGTTCTTTCAGATCAGAAAATTTGTTTTTTGCAGTTACATAATTGTATGCATAGCCTGCATGATCCTTGAGCTTTGGTGCCAGGGCTGTATTTCCGACACCTGTCATATTGCTCTGCCCTGCAAAGACGATAATGTCAACCTTATCCCTTACAGTTACAGTGCAGGTTACTCTTTTCTTACCTGATTTTGCAGTGATCACAGCTTTTCCGCCACTTTTTGCCTTCATGCGCCCGGTTTTCTGATTGACACGGACGACAGACGGAGCGGAAGAGGTGTAGGTATAACCGCTGCCTGCAGAAAAAGTGGCCGTTTCCCCTTTCAGCAAAGTCATGCTTTTCCCTGCGGCGCTGACAGATAAAGAAGGACAGACCAGCAGGACCAGTCCCAGAAAAAGAAAGAAAATACCATATTTACGTTTCATAAAGTCCCCCAATTATAACACGTTATTTATGCAGTTTTAATTTCCAGATACCCAACAAGATTCTTCTGATCGAAGCTGTCTAAAATACCCATGGTCGGATCGTAATAGGTACCGTCATAGCAGAGCAGATAATGGCTGTAGCGTCCCATCTTTTCCATTAAGATCGCACATTTCGGAAGTGTGACCTCTGCCCCCTGTGTATAGTAGATCACATTTTCATGCTGCAGCCCGAGATAATCGAGCGTGTCGACCATTTTGCCCATGCTTGCCTGCCAGTCTCTGCAGTGCATGATCTCACAGGCTTCATCAAGTGTAACCCCTGCCAGCATGGCGATACAGGTCTGTCCGCATAAACCGTCGTTTGGCTGTGTGATCAGCTTTACGGAATCGATCTTTCGGATCGGCTGTGCAGCGGAATAAGGAGAATCGCCGCGATAATGCGGGCTGCGGTTTAAGATTTCAAAGACGACCGGGAACGATTTCTCCATATGTCCTTCTGCCTGCTGCTCTGTCACCGGAATGGTGTAATAGCCCTTGCCGAGCGGTGTCAGATTACATTCCCAGGAAAGCCCCATGGCATTGACGGAGATCATAAGGACACCCTGGCTGTCGCAGACCTCCCATACATTAAACGGTATATTTATTTTCAGTTCTCCGTTTTCGGATAAAATTTGACCACTAAAGTGGAATTTCATGTTCTAAACCTCCTGTTTTTGTGAGTGTATATAGCAATATGATAGCATACGCCGCTTTGCCGGAAAAGAGATAAAGTGGGATTTTCTTGTACTTTTTGACAAGCAATCATAGAATGTATATAATTTGAAGAGCTGACTGATTGCAAATATGATGTGATATCGTGCAGAAGATAGAGGTATGACAAAAAAGAAAACAGAGGATACAAAATGAAAACAAAAGTACTGGTACTGGATATTGACGGAACACTGACAAATTCCAAGAAGGAGATCACGCCGGAAACAAAGCGCGGCATTATCCATATTATGGAGCGCGGACATAAAGTGATCCTTGCATCGGGCAGACCGACACCGGGCATGCGCCGCTATGCGGATGAGCTGGAGCTGGCTGCTTACGGCGGTTATCTGCTTTCCTTTAACGGAGGCAGGATCATCAACTGTAAGAGTGGTGAGATCGTATACCAGCGCACGCTTCCGCCGCATGTCATTTCCGGGCTTTACCAATATGCCTGCAAACATGATATGGGTATCATTACCTATATGGGGGATGATATTCTGGTCGGCAGAAGAATGGATGAATATATTGAGCTGGAATCGCGGATCAACGCGATGCCATGCAAGGCTGTCAAAAACTTTGCAGCTTACGGCGAATATAACCTGAATAAATGCCTGATGACTGCAGAACCGGAGGCGGCTGCACGCCATGTGGAAAAGCTGAATGAGCTGTATGGCGACATTTTGAGCATTTACCGTTCAGAGCCTTTCTTTATCGAAGTAATGCCTAAGAACGTAGATAAAGCCACCTCGCTTGACCGCATGCTCGAGACAGTGGGACTGACAAGAGAAGATGCGATCTGCTGCGGAGATGGCTTCAATGATATTTCGATGATAAAATACGCAGGTGTCGGTGTTGCCATGGCAAATGCACAGGAAGAAGTCAAGAAATCAGCCGATTTTATTACAGATTCCAATGATGAGGATGGCATTGTCAAGGTTATTGACACGTTTGTGCTGAATCAGGAGAATGCGTAATTTTTAAAAACCGATACATCGGAACGGACACTAGAATACCCGACAGGATCCAGAGGATCGGTTCACAGATGCAGACGGCGAGGTAGCCCACGCGTGGCACGAGTACAAATACGATGATGGCTTTGCCGGATAATTCAATGATGCTGGCGATCACGGGAATGATCTTCTGTCCGAGTCCCTGCAGAGTAGAGCGGAAAAAGCAGAGAATACAGAGGAATGCGTAAAACGGTACGTTGATCCGCAGGTATTTTACAGCAGTTCCGATAACGAAGGTATCGGAATCCGTGATCATGCGGACAAGCGCTGCACCACCGAAATATAATAAGAAAAATGCAACAAGCGACCAGACGAATCCGAGGATGGTCGCTGATTTTATGCCTGCACGGACTCTTTCCGGTTTTCCGGCGCCTGTATTCTGGCTGGTAAAGGTAACCAGAGAAGCAGCCAGCGTGGAGATCGGCAGAATGGAGAAGGAGAAGATCTTACGGGCAGCAGTATGTGCGGCTATGATCTTCGTACCAAGGGAGTTGATACCACTCTGCAGGATAATGGATCCGATATCGACGATCGAATACATGAGAGCCATTCCGGCGCCTGAGGTCAGAAGATCCGTAACAGCCTTTCCATTCCATTTGAAATGCTCCGGTCTGATATGCATATACGGAATTTTCCGGATGACATAGACAAGGCAGACGATCACAGAAATGAGCTGGGCGATGACGGTTGCAATGCTTGCACCGCGGATGCCAAGTCCAAGCCCCTTGATACAGAACAGGTCAAGCCCCAGATTTAAGGTGGAGGAGATCGCAAGTGCGATCAGCGGAAAAACACTGTCTCCGAGGGCGCGCAGCATATTGCTGATCAGGTTATAAGCAGCAGTTACGATCAGGCCGAGGAAGATCACCTGGATATAAGCAATGGAATCTTCCATAATATCCGCAGGGGTATGTAAAACGGTCAGAAGCGGTCTGATAAAGATAAGCCCCAGAACGGTCATGGTAATTGTGATCAGAAACATCAAAACGATACTTTTTGCGATCGTTTCTTTGATCCTGTTTTCATCTTTGGCTCCAAATGCATTGGCAGTCAGAATAGAAAAACCGATGCAAAATCCATTGATCATGCTGAACAGCAGAGAGACGATGGCAGTCGTGGAACCGACCGCAGCCAGTTCGGAAATACCGAGTGTCCGTCCTACAATGATCGTATCGCCTAGATTATAAAATTGCTGCAGGATATTTCCCAGAAGAATGGGAAAAGAAAATAATAATAGTAGTTTTGTCGGATTACCTTTTGTTAATTCCTTCATGACAGCTCCCAGGAACCTTACTTAATCGTTTAACAGAGGTTCTTTTTTTTTACGAGCTTTTTAATCCGAAGCCATTCTTGCACAAAAGATCAGAAATGTCAAACAGAAAATCACGGATTTTACACAGAAATTTCCAAATCTGCACACAAAAGGCCGATATGATCTGGATAGTTTATTTTGTGTTGAAATGACCATTTTATAAAAATTAAGAGGAGGTTCCCATGGAGGAGAAAAAGAAATTCAGGAAAAAGGTATTTTATTTGGAGCATTGCCAAGCAAATAAGAGTTTTTGAAGGTCGGTTGTCAGCTGAAAGAGGCTCTTCCTTATCAGGCAAACAAAAAAGGAGAACACAAAATGGAGAATACAAAATCACACACACCGGTAGCACTCAGGAAGCAGATAGGTGGCACAATGTATGTTGTGAGAGTGCATTTCAATGAGGATGCAAAGGAAATCATGAAGGACAAGATAAAGAGACTGATTGAGAATGATGTCAGGGGAACGCAACATACTGCATAGGTAAAAAAGCATGCAGAAAAATTGTATATTTCGTGATATAATCGGTGTGTTCGATGAGAGCGAAAATTTGAATTTGGTGGTAAGATGATGAAAAAAAGAAGTACAACAGTAGTGGTAGTTATATTAACTCTTATAATGACATTTATGGAAATGTCTGCTTTGCCGGCAGCGTTATTTTGTAATGTAAAAATTAAGGACATCAATCCGATTTACATTACTTTGATGTTGAATTTTTTATTGGCTTTTGCAATTTATTGGATGTGTAAAAAGATTTTTATCAAAGATTGGTGGTTGGGTTTACAGTTTAAAGGAATATTATCAGGGCTAAAAAAATATGGATTACCTACGGTAATTGCGACCGTCATAGTTACGATTGCTTTCTGTATCGGATTGACACCATTCGATAATAAACCAACGATATGGAGAGTTGTTGTTGAAGGCATTGTGTACTACATAGGTGTAGGTATTATGGAAGAACTGTATTTGAGAGGTTTATTACAGAATATTATTGAAAAGTGGTTTGGAGAAAGAGAAAATGCAACATTGTATGCGATTTTAATTACTTCTGTATTATTTGGCTTAGGACATATTTTTGGAGCTTTGGGACAACCAATTGTAACGGTAATAGCTAAAACCGTTTGGGCAACTGCGCTTGGTGTTTATTTTGGAGCAGTTTATGTTGTAAGTAAAAACCTGTGGGTTCCAATCATACTACATTTAACTATAAATCTATGTGGTATTCCGTTTTGTTTTTCAACAAGTAATCAGTACCCCGCAATAGCTTTAATAACTTGTCTTGTGTCTTATATTTTACTCGCAATTTATGGTGTGTATATTATAAGAAAAAATAATTAGTAGTATCAAGACTTGAAACTTTCAGTAATACTGAGAGATGAAGTTGTATAGGTGATGAAAATGAAAAAAGTAATCTTTGAAAAATCTATATTAAGTTGTGTGCTGATATTTCTTATATGCTGTATCGTATGAATGGGAATGTTCAGCTTTCTGTTTATACAAGTGGTTTTTCATTAAACGGTGAGGCGGTTAAGCAAACTGGAATTGGATTTATTTTACTTTGTATTACTTTCAATCTTATAAATGTTTGGATGGAAGAGGGGATTTTTCGAGGACTTTTCTCTCGTCTGCTTGAAAATAGAATGAGTTTCAAAGGCATAGTGTTTTTTATTGCCTTATTATTCGGAGTTTGGCATTGGGTTATGCCTATGAGAGACTATATAGAAGGCAACTCATCTCTCGGTAATTTACTTGTAATGGGAATTGGATATATTATTTTGTCGGGTGTTATGAGCATAAAGTGGTCGGTGCTTTATAAAATGACAGGTTCACTATGGATGGGGATTGGAGATCACTTGTTCAATAATATTGTTGTAACAAATCTTTTACATGTAATATCTAACAACGAAGCTGATAATTTGCAGATTATAAGAATATTAATAGGTCAGCTTATATCTTTTGTTTTAGTGATGAGTTTCTACAAAAAAAGAGCGTAGCTGGGCAAATGCTAGGTGGCTGGATTTAGAGCTTGGATAATAAAAAAATTTGAAGTTTACAGCGAGGTGAAAGAGGTTGAATTATGTAGAAT